>Ga0209045_1002570_pt1 | contig 13092 bp, 5 predicted proteins | sample SaaInlLV_10m_DNA_4_FD_184664 | JGI IMG/M metagenome (GOLD analysis project Ga0209045, IMG submission 184664) | Marine microbial communities from expanding oxygen minimum zones in the Saanich Inlet - Saanich Inlet SI072_LV_200m_DNA (SPAdes) (version 2) | ecosystem: Environmental > Aquatic > Marine...
CCACAAAAGCGCGCGCAATACAAATAGCCTGGCGCTGACCACCTGAAAGTTGCTTTCCACCTTCGGCTAATACGGTTTCATAACCATCTGGTAGGTTTGAGGCAATTTCATCAACATTGGCAATTTTAGCGGCGTCAATCATTTGCTCGTCAGTTGCATTAGGATTACCCATTAATAAATTCTCTTTGAGCGTACCTGAAAACAGCATTGGCGTTTGCATCACCACACCAATATGCTTACGAACATCATCCGGATGCATGTGAGTAACATCTGATTTATCAATTTTGACAGAGCCTTCGCTCGGGTCATACAAACCAGCGATTAATCTTAAAATTGATGTTTTTCCTGAGCCAATTTTACCCACAATGGCTATTTTTTCACCCGCTGCAACTTTTAAATTAAGCTGTTTGATTACCGCCTCTTTTTGCTCAGGGTAAGTTAGTGAGGCGTTGGTTATCGTAATAGCACCTTCAACTGCATCAACGCGCACCTGATGAGCACGATTAAGCTCTTTAACCGGCTGCTGCATGAGCTGACCAAAGTTGTCATAGGCTGTAACTGCTTGATTAAAACGACCGAGTAAATTACTCACTTGGCCTAACGGTGCCAATGTACGGCCCGATAAAATAACGCACGCAATTAACGAGCCCATTGTCAGCGTGCCGTCAGCAATCAAAAACACACCATACACAACAATACCGACTTGCGATAATTGTTGACCTGACTGAGAAAAGTTAGCTGTCAATTGCGACCAAAACTTTGATTTAGCCGAAGTAATACCCTGACGATCGACACTATCTACCCAGCGATCACGCAGGATATTAATACCTCTCAATGTTTTTAAAGTCTCCATACCTGTAAGCACTTCAACAATTACACTTTGCTTGCTTTGCCCATCCTGAGAGGCGTTAAAAGAAAGTTTACGAATTATCGGTTGAATTAAAAGCCCAGCAATAATCACCACAATAACAATAACAGCAGGCACTGCTGCCACTGGGCCGCCAATACCGTACAACACAAATAAGAATAGAATAATAAAAGGCAAGTCAACAAAAGCCACAAATGAGGCTGAGGCAATAAAGTCTTTTAGCGAATCAAACTCTTTAACCATGGCCGATACTGCGCCAGTAGACTGGCTCATTAATTGCTCATTACGTGAGATGCGATCAAATAAATTATCGGAAACTTCAATATCCACCATCGCACTGGCTTTATCCGTATACAGTCCACGCAATACTTTCATTAAAAAATCAAATAATACAATCACCAGAATACCAACAGTCAATGCAATTAGTGATTCTATAGCATTATTTGGAATGACTCGGTCATACACTACCATAATGTAAAAAGCACTAAATAGTGCAAATACATTAATAAAGGCAGAAGCTGCCATAACCTGAATATAGAGCTTTTTATTCTTTAAAACCGGACCCCAGAACCAATGATCTTTTAACAGTTGTTTGTATTTTTGTTCAGGCATAATTAATGAGTTGGGCGAATATTGATTTTTTCTAATAATTGTTCATTCAGAGACCAATAATCGATATTCAAAGATTGCATATAATAAGGATAAGCCAAAATGTCACGCTGAGTTTTATCTAGCTGCAATTGAGTTTGTAGCTTAGTTAAAAGACCCTCATCAACCACAGCCATTCTTTGAGTAAGCTGGGTCAATTTTTCACTTAAATTTACTTGTTTTTGTAATGCACTATTGTATTCAATTTGCAGGTTTTTATAATCCTTAGTCAGTTTATTTAATGTCAAAGACTTATCTTGATTAAGTGCGCCGAGTATGTCACTCTGCACTTTAACTCTATGCGTCAATCCGCGCTGTTTAATATTACTCAAACCACTGTCAAACAGCGGCATACTCAAGTTAATTCCGCCATATAACTCATATTCATCTAAACCACGGGTGACATCATAAGCAATGCCGGTAATGGTTGCATTAAGCTGGGGCATATTTTCAGATTTAAGGCTTTTAATTTGACTATTGAGTGCTGATTTTTCTAAATCAATAATCTGCATTGAGCGCTGATAAGTAATTGCTTTACTAATCATAGATCCAACCCCTTGCCTAGTCTTTATCAATACCTTGTTAAATTGATCGATTGTCTGATTAACAATCCTTAAATCAGACTGAGCTAGGCCAAACTCATCTCTTAAAATTACCAGCTTAGTATTATGATCACGCTGTAAAGTTTGCATTTGCGTTTCTAAATCTAACAGTAGTAATTGCGCTTGACGCACATCCATCAACGTTCCAATACCGCTAGTAAAACGTCGTTTAATTTTGTCAATTGACACCTTAACCATCGCTATACTTAACTCAAGATCCGTCAGAACTACATTACTCTTAGCAACATCATTCACCGTATTAAGTAGTTTTTGTAACGTCACTTCAAACACTTGGAAATACTCTAATTTAAGCGCCTCTTTTCTAGATTTCTCAGCATCAACTTTATAATCATTAATTCCAAAATCATACAGATTCTTGCTGAAAGTCACCACGCCATCCATATAGTCCCGATCTAAATCATCAGCCCGGCTCAAATTCAAACCTCTTGAATGTTTAATCGGTAATTTACCATTGGTTGAAAGATTAATCTTTAAACCATCTTCAGCCAATATCTGATCAACACTAATTCCTTGCAGGGTGATCTCATTGGCTTTTTCAACCACACTGGGGTGCTTTGAAACACTGGATGAAACTAATGAAAGATCAGTAGCGTTAGCGAATGAAAAAGTAGAAATTACTACGATAGAGATAAGAATTAGTGTTTTATTAATCATTCAATTATTAAAATAAAAACAGCCAAACATAGAGTTTGGCCGTTTTTCATTGTTATATAAGTTAATTACAGAACATCGACACTGTAATTTAAAGGCTCTACATTCACATCACCCGTGTCAATGAGCATGTCTTGTAATGTCAATTGAATATCGTCAACACCATCTGCCGGATTGATATAGACCGTACCAATCTTTTGTTCTATGAGTACTGTACTTCTGCCAGTATCATTGCTTGTATCAATATCCACCAGAGCACTTGAATCACCTAGAGCAACTGCACCAGTTGCTTTGTTAGCAGTATATATGGTGAATGACTCCTCATCAATTTCCATGGTCCAAGTAGCGTTTTCCTCAGAAGCAAATGTTGTGACACTGTCTAAGTCACTTGCAGTAAAACCAAGCGTAAACTCAGTACCATAAACTTCACTTGCTGAGGCATTAAGCGAGTCGACCCCTTCAGCGTCAAGATAAAGATCGAATGCAGCAATTGTTTCTGTAGACCCACTAGAATAGTCCTCTCCATTTATCGCGATTGAAGCTTCTGCTGCTGTCATTGTCGTGATATTTCTTACTTGGATCAGTTTAACCATATCTACAACTGTGCCGGAAGCATCACTCGTTGCACTCTCAGCAGTGCCATCGTCGTCGGTATAGCTCGCTGTAACTGTAAAGGTTGAGCCGACATCGTCATCATCTAGCACCAGGGTTGAGTTTGTTGCTCCGGAAACATCTGTACCATCTTTAGCCCACTGATAACTGATAGTACCCAATCCATCAACATCTGCCAAAGTATTCGAGGCGGTAAGCGTTGAGCCAGTCTTGGCCGTGCCAGCAATACTTACTGCACCAGTCGGGTCGTCGTTGACCGCGGTGACAGTGACGGTTACTGTGGTCGATGTACTCGTATCAGTGCCATCAGTTGCTGTGTAGGTGAAGGTGTCGCTACCATTGAAGTTAGTAGCTGGGGTGTAGGAAACTGTACCATCGCCATTATCTAAAACTGTGCCGCCGTTGGTTGCAGCAGATTTAGAGGCAAGTGTTAGAGTAGTGCCTTCAGGGTCGCTATCATTAGCAAGTACGGAGATAACTGTTGCTGATGCATCCTCTGCAATAGTTTCACTGTCTGCTACAGTTGTTGGAGCGTCATTAACATTGTTTACTGTTAGTGTGAATGTATCAGAAACACTTGTGCTAGCCGTATCAGTACGAGTTACTTTAACCTCTATTGCACCAACATCAGCATTCAGCGGTGTGCCTGATAGTACACCAGCACTTGTTATTGATAACCAGCTTGGTAGAGCTGTATCATCAGCAAGTGTGGCTGTATAAGTTGCACCATCACCTGTATCAACATCGGTAAAGTTAGCTGAAGTGTCGTAGCTGTATACTGCATCTTCATTGGTTGAAGCGTCTGAGATTACTGTTGAGACGGTTGGGGCGTCGTTGCTACCATTAATCGTAATCGTAATCGATTCAGTGGTGCCATCTTCTGCTGTGATTGTGATTGTATCCGTAATCGCAATTGAGCCTGTGTTAAGTGCTTTTACGGTTGCGTTAGTGCTGTCTAATGTATAAGTCCAAACACCTGCAGTGCTTACTTCATAAGTACCATAGTCTGATGTGGAAGCAGTGCCTGCGGTGACAGCAGTAAAGACATTATCTACATTGTTTGCATCTATATCGGTGTGGGTTGCTGTGCCTGTGGCGGTTACATCGGTTGTGGTATCACCTTCGGTGATTGCATCTGGATTATCGGCCGTGATTACAGCAGGGTTATTACCTGCAATAATATAAACAGTTTGCTCGTCAGTTGCGCTATCAGAGTCAGTTACGGTAATGGTAAACGTGTCATTTTGACTAGCACCACTTAATCCACTAACAGCTGACGAATTGCCCGTGTATGTCCAGGCTCCATTGGCATCAACTGCAAGTGTACCGTACACTCCCACACCATTACTCACTGAATAAGAAAGTACATCTCCAGAATCTACATCAGTCGCACTAAAGGCTCCAGAGTCGTTTATCGTATCTACTGTAGATGAGCCAATGTGTCCACTGGTCAAGTCTGTAGGAGCATCGTTCGTATTAGCAACCGTTAAGGCAAAGGTGTCTGATACACTTGCGTTGGCTGTATCAGTACGGGTTACAGTAATATTGGTTGCTGTTGCCACATCGTCGTTGTCTGGCGTACCTGACAAAATACCTGTAGCTGGATCAATACTCATCCATGCAGGGTTACCTGATACAGTATAGGTAGCACCATCACCTGTATCAACATCGGTAAAGTTAGCTGAAGCATTGTAGCTATATACTGCATCTTCATTGGTTGAAGCGTCTGAGATTACTGTTGAGACGGTTGGGGCGTCGTTCGTATTAGCAACCGTTAAGGCAAAGGTGTCTGATACACTTGCGTTGGCTGTATCAGTACGGGTTACAGTAATATTGGTTGCTGTTGCCACATCGTCGTTGTCTGGCGTACCTGACAAAATACCTGTAGCTGGATCAATACTCATCCATGCAGGGTTACCTGATACAGTATAGGTAGCACCATCACCTGTATCAACATCGGTAAAGTTAGCTGAAGCATTGTAGCTATATACTGCATCTTCATTGGTTGAAGCGTCTGAGATTACTGTTGAGACGGTTGGGGCGTCGTTACTACCCACAATGTTAACGGTAATAACTTGATCAGTACCATCCTCAGCTTCAACGGTAAATGTATCAACCAAAGAGTCTCCAGTATTTAGTGCATCTACAGTTGGATTAGAATTATCGAGTGTGTAAACCCATTTATCACCTAAGTTGTCGCCTTGATCAACCATCTTAAACGTACCGTAACCGTTATCAGATACAGTACTTGTAACCAAGGTAAATTCATTATCAGCATTGTCAGAGTCAATATCAGTATGTATTAATATTTTTCCAGTGGTGATGTCCGCAGCGTTTTCTGTGACTGAGCCAATAGCAGAACCAGAAATAACAGCTGCATCATTAATACCGTTGATACTTATGGTGATATTTTCGGTGGTACCATCTTCTGCAGTTACGGTTATCGTATCGGTTAATGCTGTACTAGTAGTGCCCAACAGATTAATCGCTTCAATGTTATTGTCTAACGTGTATGTCCACTGACCATCAGTGGCGACTGAATACTTACCATAAGTGGTGCTCACGTCCGTAGCAAGTACAAATAAATCGTCTGTATTATCTACATCTGTATGTGATGCATCACCAGTAACCGTTGTTGCCACTGCTGTTACTGAGCTTGCTGCTACTTTGGTTAAAGGAGAATCCGTAATCTCAACCACACTGCTAATCGACGTAATGATATTACCATTACTGTCTGCCATTGGGAAGTCATCCGTTGAGACTTCAAGATGGTAAACACCTTCTTGTAGTAATGAGATAGAGCCAACGCTCTCAAGTTGATCAATGATTGAGGCTAACTTAATGTCGAGTGTTGCTGGGTAATCAACGCCATTACCGTTTAATGAGATGGTGTCTGCTGCAAGGTTGTTTAACGTGAATTCAACTTTAGAGCCTGCTGCTGTAAAGTAATAACCCGATACAGTTTGTGCTGGAACCGTTAAGTTGGCACCAGTACCATCTGCTGCCCAGTCAATCGCAATTTCAATGTGGGCTTTTCTTTCACCAGTATCGTGTGAGTTGTTAGAGCCATCTAACAAGTCAATACCAATAGTACCAGAGCCTATGCTTGTTGGTACATTGGCTAATTCAAAACTAACTGTTGGTGATTTAAATGTGCCTTGATTGTTAGCCGCATTAATAAGGTTTTGCAGATTAAGATTGGTAACGCCGTCTACCGTTAAAGTAGAGCCAACGGTTGATAGGCCAACATTAGCTTGTGTATCGGTACCAGCATCTAGACTTGAAGCATCGATTGGATCGTAATCGTTCCAAACGACTTGAGTGCTTGAGAGTTGGAAGGTTTCAGCCACTAACACAGGCGAATCCGTAATCTCAACCACACTGCTAATCGACGTAATGATATTACCATTACTGTCTGCCATTGGGAAGTCATCCGTTGAGACTTCAAGATGGTAAACACCTTCTTGTAGTAATGAGATAGAGCCAACGCTCTCAAGTTGATCAATGATTGAGGCTAACTTAATGTCGAGTGTTGCTGGGTAATCAACGCCATTACCGTTTAATGAGATGGTGTCTGCTGCAAGGTTGTTTAACGTGAATTCAACTTTAGAGCCTGCTGCTGTAAAGTAATAACCCGATACAGTTTGTGCTGGAACCGTTAAGTTGGCACCAGTACCATCTGCTGCCCAGTCAATCGCAATTTCAATGTGGGCTTTTCTTTCACCAGTATCGTGTGAGTTGTTAGAGCCATCTAACAAGTCAATACCAATAGTACCAGAGCCTATGCTTGTTGGTACATTGGCTAATTCAAAACTAACTGTTGGTGATTTAAATGTGCCTTGATTGTTAGCCGCATTAATAAGGTTTTGCAGATTAAGATTGGTAACGCCGTCTACCGTTAAAGTAGAGCCAACGGTTGATAGGCCAACATTAGCTTGTGTATCGGTACCAGCATCTAGACTTGAAGCATCGATTGGATCGTAATCGTTCCAAACGACTTGAGTGCTTGAGAGTTGGAAAGCACCAGCAACATTAAATGATGTGCTTGAAGAGCTACCTGTTGTATCGTTACCTTCTGCAACACTTGTATCTGCAGCTGTAATTACGGCAGCATCGTTGCTACCATTAATCGTAATCGTAATCGATTCAGTGGTGCCATCTTCTGCTGTGATTGTGATTGTATCCGTAATGGCAGTTAAACCTGTGTTAAGTGCTTTTACGGTTGCGTTAGTGCTGTCCAATGTATAAGTCCAAACACCTGCAGTGCTTACTTCATAAGTACCATAGCCTGATGTGGAAGCAGTGCCTGCGGTGACAGCAGTAAAGACATCATCTGCATTGTTTGCATCTATATCGGTGTGGGTTGCTGTACCTGTGGTGGTTACATCGGTTGTGGTATCACCTTCGGTGATTGCATCTGGATTAGCGGCCGTAATGATGGCGTCGTCGTTAGCACCTAATAAGACAACGGTAACATTATAAGTATTCGAACCCTCAGTAACAACAAAAGTTTCAGTATAAGTTTGCTTGTCGTTGAGTGCTTGACCATGGTTACTGCTAGTATGTGGTGTAAATACCCAATTATCACCATCACTATGAGTCAAATTACCATAAACACCAACAGCATCAACAATACCTGCTGACGTCGTTCCGGTAATTTCAAACGTACTATTTGCCGTATTTGCATCTTCACTAATGTATTTCACCACATCGGCTGCCGCTGCAATTTTAGTAACCTCTTCAAACGTTGCTAATTCAGTTACTTTACTCTCTTTGGCGTCAATAACAGCTTGATCAGTTTCATCACCAGAAGTAATAATTGCATCTAACCTTTCTACTTCAACTTTAACAGCGACCTGAGCCTCAACCGCCACTTTAATTTCAGCTGAAACACCGTCAGCAGCATTGTTTAAAATACTTTTAGCTGCTGAATCGAAGGTTGTAATTGTTTGAATTTGTGCATTGGTATTGGCAATGGCTGTAGCAATGCTGCTTGTAATTGATGAACTGTTGTATGCCAAATTTTCTGCTACAGAAGTGCCTTTTGCAACATCAACTGCAGCAATTGTACTATCAATAATTGCGGTAATGATTGCTGTATCTGACAAATCGATTGTGGTAGTTGGATCAGCAACAATCTTTGCTTCAATCTGGGTAATAATTTCAGACAATGCGTAAGTAAACGACGTATCTGCAGTAACGCCATCTGCTGATGCAGCCACCAACTCTGCGGTAGCATTGATCAAGGTAAAGGTTTGTGCGGCTATTTTTTCATAGGCAACTGAATTTGCTGAATTAGCATTAGCAACTGAGAATGGGTCGTAAGAGTTAATATCCACACCGGCGGTTACTAAATCACCCAAGCCTAAAATATTTAAGACGTCGTCATTACTCAGGCCTGCTTTTACCAGGGTAGTTAAAGGTGTAATAACCGATGCTGTAGCATCCGCTTTCATTTGTAGATTTTCAACATTTGAACCAGAAACAGCATCCACTGTTTGTGATACTCCGCCTACTTTGTAGGCTTGGGCAACCAAATTAGTAGCAACAACCTGAGAGAAAGAAACCGCACCCGTATCATCTGTTAATGCCCACTGCTCACCCTCACCAGCATCCCATGCATCGTTACTATTGCCATCTGTCCAATCCAGTACGCCATCATTATCAGCATCTAAAAATACTTGCGCATTCTGTAAAGTACCCTTGGAAACCACTAGTGATATATCAGCAAGCACTTCAGGAATAACTGCAGCAACACTAGCACTCGAACTCGAGCCACCAGATACAGCAACTGCCAAAACAGCCAAGCCTAAAGCTGACGCATCAAAATCTGCCGTAATCTGAGTCGAGCTAGCGCTTTCAGCCGTTAGACTGTCAATAAACTCATTCCATGAATTTGAAAAATCTTGCTTAAGTGTGGAAATACTGGTCGTTGAAAAACTGGATGTAAATACAGATTCAACACCACTTCCGCTAACGATAAAATTAACACTGCTTACACCTTCAGCAAGCGTAACTTCAAAAATACCGCCACCTAAATTAACAACTTCACCTTGGCCACCTTCAGCTAATTTAACCTCAACTTTATTAACATCACTGATCTTAACGCCAGCCTCTTTGGCCAATTGCTTAACATCAATTTTATAAGATTTCTGACTTCCTTCTGCTTGCGCCTGGGCAGATAAAGCTGAAATTGCTAACGCACTAAGCAAATAATCAACACGTTGTTTTGAAATTTTTTGTTTATTTTTGTTGTTTAATAATAATTTAACAAGTGTATTAAGTGTATTTTTCATGGCTTCCTAAGGTAATTTTGACTGAGTTTTTTTAAGATAAACGCTTATAATTATATATATTTAGTCCATATTGGTATTTATAATTATATATATATATATTAGACCATATTGGTATTTTTTTTAAACTTGGTTAATAAAGTGTTGTCAGGAGATTTACATAAATTTCATTGAGCGTATTATCAGTATCTGTATTTAACCCAGAGCGTCTAAATCCAACTTTAACTTCCCTATCCATTAATGGAAATACCGACTCTACAAAATAAAAATTATCAGTTCCTGATGGTGACGTGCCATTCTTTTTTAGATCAGCCGTAAAATCAGCCAAAGTTCCTATACCTAAAATATCATACTTTCCTTTTGCTTCAGCTTCAATATCCCAGCGATGAACACCTGCGCCAAATGTAAAGACAACATCTTCGTCTAATTGGTAATTAAATCCAAGCCCTACACGCGTAAACTCACTAGTCGCTTCTATATTGGCAGTAGCTGGTTTGTTTAAATAAGTGCCAGTAAAGCTATCACCTGTATGCTTGCTAGTCGTCCTATCAAGTTTTAAATCAACACTCCAAGGTGTGTTAACAACATCAAGTGGGTAAATATAGCCGTAACCAATACTACGAACATCTATCGAGCCTGAAAGCCTAGCATCACCAAGGCTTGCATTCTCAGAAGGTGAATAAGCAACGCCATACTGTACAAAAAGTTGGCCGTATTTGTCATCCTTGACCATGCCTCGTAATCCAACAGATCCAGTTTTAAAAGTAAAAGTCTTGTTATCCACTTGAATTGGATCGGTTGTTTGGGAAAAATTACCAAAAACAGAAATGTCCAGTTTGTCTGTATTGGCAGTCACTACTGAAGAGATAGCGATTGGCAGTACGGCCAATATATTTCTAAATTTTTTAATCATACTATTCGCTTTGAACGTTGCTTGGATAACCTTTTCTCGCCTTTATTTTCCATTAACAACTTAACAATTGAATTTACCACCTTCATAACCACTCCAAAAATAAAATATCTCTAAATATTATATATTTAAATGATCCCAAACTCTTGTATTTTTTTATTTTTAAAATCAGCCTGTTTCGATTTAAAGTCGATCATTATTTCTTAAAAGGTTTAATATTTCTTAAAATCCCTCTAAAAATGGCTACCTCTTCTTTTTCAGGATCTGAACGTCCAAAAAACCGGCGCATACGACGCATTAGAAGCTCTTTAGGGCGTTTATCTTCAAAATACTCAATATGCTCAAGCACTTGAGCCAAATGTGCGTAAAAACCTTCTAGTTCAATATAGCTGGCTAATTCATTAGTGCTTTTTTCAAACTCTGTGGTTGTGCTATAAACGTAGTTTTGATAAGCAAATACTTGAATCGCTGAAGCAACATTTAAAGAGAAATAATTTGGATTACCTGGAATGGTCATCAAAATTTGACACAAATCCAACTCTTCGTTACTCAGGCCAGAATTCTCCGTACCAAACACTACAGCCACTTCTTGGTCATCAACAGATGTAGTTTTTTGAATCTCACCACAAGCACCCACAACATCCATTTGTCTCCATTTAACATTACGCTGGCGAGCACTAGCACCAATCACTAGGTGTGTATCTGCCAAAGCCTCTTCTAGTGTTTCACACACCACAGCATTGGTTAAGATGTCATCTGCCCCGCTTGCTCTAGCGGTTGCCACAGCTGATGGATGAGTTTTTGGATTGACCAAATACAACTTAGAAAGACTCATGTTTTTCATAGCGCGAGCGGCCGCGCCAATATTACCAGGCTCAGTGGTATTAACCATAACCACGCGTACATTATCAAAGGTATAATTCATTTCTTTATTTTTATTCATGACGCTCATGCATCCTACATTAAATATCGCTGTCAAAGCAGCACGTAAAGCGGGTGATATCATTTTAAGATATCACAACCAAATTGACCGCTTAACCATTGAAAACAAAGCAGTTAACGACTTTGTTTCTGAGGTGGATAAGGCGGCTGAGGATGCTATTATAGACGAGTTGAAATATGCCTTTCCTGATCATTCTATCCTGGGTGAGGAAAATGGCGAAATCATCGGTAAAGACAAACGCTTTGTTTGGATTCTTGATCCACTTGATGGCACTACGAATTACCTGCACGGCTTTCCACAATATGCAGTATCGATCGCCTTGTATGAAAATGATGAGCCAACTCACGCAGTTGTTTACGACCCATTTAAAGAAGAACTATTCACCGCCTCTAAAGGTGATGGTGCTTATTTAAATGAGCAAAGAATTCGCGTTACTAGCACCAATGGCTTTGAAAATACACTAGTTGGTACGGGCTTTCCGTTCAAATCACCTCAACACCTTGATGCTTATCTTGGCATGTTTAAGGCGGTTCATCCGAAAGTTTCAGGCATTCGTAGAGCGGGCTCTGCTGCGCTTGATTTGGCCTATTTAGCCGCTGGACGATTAGACGGTTTCTGGGAAATCGAGCTAAACATTTGGGATATTGCAGCTGGCGCCCTCTTGGTTAAAGAAGCCGGCGGCTATATTGGTGACTTCTCTGGTCGTGGAAAGTTTTTAGAAACTGGCAACGTAGTTGCGGGTAATGAAAAAGTTTTTAAAGAACTTTTAAAAACCATTCACCCACACCTAACAGACGACTTACAACGTTAATCTAATTTAACCCCAATCCAAAAATAGAAATCACCAAACTAGCGCCATTCCTTGCTTCACCTGCATTTACAAAAAAATAACCGCCGAACCTATGGGTGGGGCTAATATTTTTAGCAAAACACAAGTGAAGCAAGGGCTAGCACTATTCTAGCAACCCCTATCTTTGGATTAGGGTTTAAGCGTTAATTGCTCGCCATTTAACGCTTTAGATTGCTCACCCATTAAATAAACAATTGCTGGAGACATGCTTTCCGGTGTTGGATTATTTTCCATATTTTCAGCAGGATAAGCTGTTTGGCGCATCTTAGTGCGCATACGTCTTGGATCTAGCGAATTAACCCTAATATTAGTTTGCTCCAACTCTTCTGACAAAGTCTTGCTCAAGCCCTCAATGGCAAATTTACTCACCCCGTACGCACCCCAATAAGCTCTTGCATTGCGCCCTACTGATGAAGACAAGAACAAAACTCTTGCGTCACTAGATTTGTTCAGTGCAGGAATTAAAGCTTGCGTTAGCATAAAAGGTGCGTTGACATTAATTTGCATAGTCGAGTACCAAAGCTTAACATCGTACTGCTCAATTGGCATCATTGTGCCAATAATGCCGGCATTGTGAATAAGACCATCTAGCTGGCCAAAATTATCCAAAATATCTCTTTGTAGTTGCTCATAATGCTCTGGTGTTGCCCCTTCAAGATCTAGTGGATACAAAATCGGCTCTACAAATCCTGCC
>Ga0209045_1002578_pt1 | contig 13051 bp, 17 predicted proteins | sample SaaInlLV_10m_DNA_4_FD_184664 | JGI IMG/M metagenome (GOLD analysis project Ga0209045, IMG submission 184664) | Marine microbial communities from expanding oxygen minimum zones in the Saanich Inlet - Saanich Inlet SI072_LV_200m_DNA (SPAdes) (version 2) | ecosystem: Environmental > Aquatic >...
GTCCACGAGTTGTATCTCTACCAATAAGTATTTTCTTATCAGCTTCTCTGTGATCAAGATGTAGCTTGTCAGTGTTTACAGAAATAATTTCAGCACCTTTGATGCCTTTTCGATATAACCAATCAGCCATATTGTTTCCTGCTCCACCGCAGCCTAGTACTTTTATATTTGCTTGTCCGATATTCATGTCATCTGTTTGTGAACTTGCCAACTCGTTGGCTGAGTCCAGTGCGTTTTGTACAAGGAAATCCATTTTCTTTTTTTCTCCGAGGTCAATTGACAATAAAATGTCTTTGACTTGTTTCAACAATGGAACAATTGTTTAAAAAGGGTTTATATGGTGGAGTATACAGGTCGGCCCTTTTTTAGTTTTGAAAACAGTGTACTAAGTTCGATTTTTTGAATTGTATGTTTCAAAATATAGTTTTCACTATACAATTAATTACTTAAAATGCTTTATGGTCTTCCCGAACCGCTTGATAAATTTGTCTCTTGTTTTTTGTGAACGCTTTCTTGCTTGCTGTATTGTCTTTTGAATTTTTGGATTATTACTTAGCGGTATTAATTTGGATGCTTTGTTGCTTGCTTTCCATTTTTCATAGTAAACTAAGTCTGTTGCCTGAACTGTTGGAATTTTCTTTGGAGTCTCATCAGCTTTTCCTAATGCAATTAGTGCATGTACATTTATTTTTTTTGGAATGCTTAATACTTTTCTTACGTCTGACTCTGAAAATGCGCCAATCCACGTGCCTTGCAAATCATATTCTCTTGCGGCAATAAGCATATTCTGGATTACTGCTGAAGAATTTTGAATTGAATATAATTCACTTTGCTCACCATATACTTGTTTTAATCTTTTTATATCTGAACATACTGCCACAATTACTGGTGCTTCTGCTATCCAATCTTGATCTATACATGCGTTTTTTAATTTCTCTTTAATATTGTCTGATTCAATTAAAACCATCCATGTGCTTGGAATATTTCCAGCTCGTGGAGCACTTACTGCTGCTTCAAAAATATCAAATAGAACTCGATAGGGAATTGTGTCCTTTTTGAACTTTCTAATTGACCTCCGTCCAAAAATTGCTTCAAGAACATCCATGTTTTCTTATATATTGGAACATTATAAAGTTTTGCGAATAATAAGTCTTTTATTGGTCTTTGATTAAGTAGTAGGCATGGAATATTCCAAACTTGTTGATATTTATCAGTCATTATCTCAGACAACAAAGATGCTTGAAAAACGAGCAATTATTACTGACTTTTTGAGAGGTATTAAACCAGATGAAGTTGAAGCATCAATTTTGTTATTGGAAGGTAGACTTTTTCCTGAATCTGATAAGAGAAAGATAGGTATCGGAAATCAATTAATATTGAAATCAATCTCAAAAGTATCGGGAAAAACTGATACTGATTTGAATGATCAGTGGGCAAAAATCGGTGATTTGGGGCTTGTTGCTGAAAAAAATATTTCTTCTCGAACTCAGGATTCTTTAACTCAGAGAAAATTAACTATTAAACAAGTATTTGATAATCTTAGAAAACTTTCAGAAATTCATGGAACTGGGAGTACTGGAAAAAAGGTTGGATTAATATCTGAACTCCTTGGAGCTTCAAATAGTGTTGACTCTAAATATCTTGTTCGAACTTGTCTCGAAGATTTGAGAACTGGCTCGGGATTTGGAATCTTGCGTGATGCAGTAGCTGATGCATTTGATGTTGATGTAAAAAATGTTCAGAAAGCATATGATTTAACTACTGATTTGTCTCGAGTAGCACTTGTTGCAAAAACAAGGGGTGATGCGGGACTAGAAAAGATTTCATTAAATGTTGGTACTCCAATTAAAGTTATGCTTTTCAAGAAAGTTGAATCTGTTGAAGAAGGCTTTGAAGTTGTTGGATCTCCTGCCATTATTGATTACAAATATGATGGATTCAGATTGCAAATCCATCGATCAGATAATGAATTCAAATTGTTTACGCGTAATCTTGAAGATGTTACTACTCAATTTCCTGATATTATTGAAATAGTAAAGAAGGATGTAAAATCAAAAAATTATATTATTGATTGTGAAGTTGTTGGCTATGATAAAGACACTAAATCTTGGAAACCGTTTCAAGAGATATCTCAGCGGATTAAACGAAAATATGGAATTGATGATATGATTAAAGAAGTTCCAGTTATGATATTTGCATTTGATTTAATTGGTTTGTCTGGTAAAAATTTTATTGATATTCCGTTTAAAGATAGGCGTGAAAAACTTTCAGAAATCATAACTGAAGATTCTTTTTCTGTAAGTCTTGCTAAAGAAATTACAACTTCCTCTATTGAGCAGAGTCAGGAATTCTATGAAGAAGCTTTACGAGTTGGGGCAGAAGGTGTTATGATGAAAAATCTCGAAGGTGTTTACAAACCTGGCTCGAGAGTGGGGTTTGGTGTTAAAATTAAACCTGTAATGGAAACTCTTGATTTAGTTATTGTTGGTGGTGAGTGGGGAACTGGAAAACGTGCAAACTGGATTAGTAGTTTTATTCTTGCTTGTAGAACTGAAGACGGTTTTAAAGAAATTGGAAAAATTGGAACTGGATTTAAAGAAAAGGATGAAATGGGTGTGAGTTTTGACAAAATGACTAAATTGTTGAAACCTTTTATTATTGGTGAATCTGGTAGAAGTGTTAAGATTAAACCGGGTGTAATTATTGAAGTTAAATATGAAGAGATTCAGAGGTCTCCAACTTATGGTTCAGGTTATGCTTTACGCTTTCCTAGATTTGTAAGACTAAGAGATGATAAAGATTTGAAAGATGTTGATAACTTAAAACGTATTTTGAAGCTCTCTTCTGCGCAAAGAGGACGTAAATAACTTTTTGGAACACTTTTTACTTTTTGGAACATTGTTTCAAAAGTATGTTCAGTATTTGAAATGGTGTTCCTAGTAGGAAACACTTTTATATCTGCGTTTCAATTATTGAACATGAAGAAAAAGCTTCTCAGTAAGGTATTTGATGCTAAAACTGTTGCTGTAGTTTATGCTCTTCTGGGAAAGAAGGGTAGATTTTATCTTAGAGACTTATCTAGAGAATCCGGAGTTAGTCTTGCAACAGCGCACCGAATAATACAGAAATTGGTTACTACTCAAATGATTAAGAAAGATGAAAGCGACCGAATTAAATTCTATGAAGTTGACAGAACTTCTGAATCATTTAAACTGTTTGCAAATATGTTTCTAGATAAATCCAAAACTCCCTTAGAAATCATAAAGGATCGAATTGGATTATTACATGGCTCCGAACCTAGAATTTTTGTTGATCGTAAAGATCAGAATAAGATTGTTATTGTAAGTACACTAATGGACCGAGATAATCTATATGATATAACTGGCTTTGTTAATGGCGAGTTAGATACTGAGATTAACCCTGTTTTATTTTCAAATACGCAGTTTTCAGAGATGAAAAAGGCCGGATTCTTTGATTCTAGGAAATTAGAGCAGATATAATAGTTTTAATCGCAGAAATTGTTAAAAAGGAAAAATAGTATTACTCAATAATGATAATTAATGAGTCTTTCTTGGTTAAGTTGAGAAGTTCTTTCAGTTTGAATCTTTATGAAGTTAAACTATGGGCTGCAATATTATCAAGAGGGATTTCTACTGCCGGAGAATTAAGTGATATTTCAGATGTTCCTCGTTCACGTACATATGATGTTCTTGAGAGCCTTGAAAGAAAGGGTTTTGTTATTGTGAAGCCTGAAAAACCGATTAAATACATGGCAATTCCTCCAAATGAGGTTTTAGACAGAGTTCATAGTAAAATTCGTATGAATTTGATTAAACATTCAGAAAAAGTAATTAAACTTAAAGATTCGGAATTAATGAGTGAATTGGCTAATTTGTACAATCAAGGTATAGAACCTTTACAAATAACTGATTTTTCTGGTGCTCTAAAGGGAAGACATAACCTTTATGATCAAATAAGTTATGTGTTAAAAAATGCTGAAGAGCGCGTTGATTTGGTTACTTCTGAAGAAGGATTACTGAGAAAACTTAATACTCTGAAGCCTTTAATCGAGCGTACAGTTGCCCGAGGCATTAAAATTAGGATTTTAGCCCCTGAAAATCCAGAAAGTCAGAAAATTATAGCTAGTTTTGGTGAAAATGTTAAATTCAAAAATAGTGGTGACTTTAAAGGAAGATTTTGTTTAGTTGATAATAAACAAATTATATTCATGTTAACTGATGATGAGGAAGTACATCCATCTTATGATATGGGTTTTTGGATTAATTCAAACTATTTTTCAGGTACAATGAGTAAAATGTTTGAAAAAGTTTGGAATTCTGATTTAAGCTCTGAGTCCGAATGAAGTTTTAGAAAATAATTCATTATCATTTTTTCCGAAAAATAATTTATCGAATACTGACGTCGACTTTTCATATTTTGTAATTTGATAGTCGTCTAAATTTGCTAATTCTACTGCAATACCAACTGCTTCCTTTTTTCCACCCAATGAATCAATTAATTTTTTATCTAATGCTTCAACTCCGAGAAATATTTCGCCTGTTGCTAATCCGCGAATATATGACTTACTTAATCCTCTTGATGTTGCTATGTGTTCAATAAACATATTATTTATGAGATTGATTTTTCGTTGGATTAAATCTCGTTCTTGTTGACTTAACTCTTTAAATGGTGATCCAGTATCTTTGTACTCTCCTGAAACTAACCGTTCATAAGTTACATTATAATCATCTAGTAATCCTGAAAATTGTAAATAAGATCCCGTTACTCCAATTGAACCAGTTGATGTTGCGGGATCTGCAACTATATGCTCTGTTGATACTGCAATCCAATATGCTCCAGAGGCTGCACTTTCTCTCATCCACGTTACTATTGGTTTATCAAAGTCTTCAATTGCGTTTGATATTTCTCTTGAACCTACAACAGTTCCTCCTGGGCTATCAATTTCTAAGATAACTGCTTTAATTTGTTTATTATTTTGTGCATATTCTAGTTGAGCTATAACTTCATCTGAGAATGTGTCTGAAGAAAAACTATCTGATCCTGAAAAAATTGCGCCAGTTATTGGAATTACTCTAACTTCATCTCTTGTATCTTCTGGGGCGCCAGTAACTAAAAGAATTACTGTTAATGTTGCAACAATATAACCAAATATTCTTATTGCCTTTTTCCACCAAGTATCTTTAAAGGGCTTCTTACTTTTGAAGAACATGTCTTGCTATGTTTTTTGTTGTATATAAGAGTTGCTCAATCCTAACTGTTTTAAACTTGGATTTTGGGATTGTTTTATGCAAACATTGATTCAGGAATTAGTTGAAACTGAGAAACTTACTAAGAACAAAGTTGAATCTATTAAACGGAAATATGTTCGTGATGGCACGCTTGAAACATTTCCTTTGAATGTTCATATTTGGAAAGCTTGTAATTCTGAGCAGAAAGAAAAACTTCGCATGGTTTTGAATACTAAACCGACTAGAAGTATGGCCGGAGTTTCTATTATTGCAATTATGCCTAAACCAAATGGTTGTCCGGCAAGATGCACTTTCTGTCCTGAAGGTAAAAATGCTCCGAAGAGTTATACTGGTTTTGAACCTTCAACAATGCGTTCAATCCGAAATAATTATGACGCTTACAAAACGGTTACTGAAAGAGTTTCGGCTTTGAAACGAACAGGTCACTTGACTGACAAAAATGAAATTATTATTCAGGGTGGAACTTTTCCATCTTATGAGTGGGATTATCAGAAAGATTTTGTTAAGAGATCTTTTGATGGTTTGAACGGTGAGATTTCTGAAACTCTCGCTGAAGCTCAAGAGAAGAATGAAACTGCAGAAAATCGATGTATTGGTTTGACTGTTGAAACTCGTCCAGATTGGATTTTCCCTGAACAGTTCTTGGAACTTGGTTGCACTCGGATTGAAATGGGCTTGCAGTCAATATCTGATGAAGTTCTTGAAGCAGTTAATCGTGGACACACCGTTCAGCAATTCAAGGATGCTGTTAAAGTTTTGAAAGAAGCTGGTTACAAAATTCTTTATCATATTATGCCGGGACTTCCAAAAACAACCTTTGAAATGGACGTCAAAATGATGACTGAGATTTTTGAGAACGAAGATTTCCGTCCAGACATGTTTAAGATTTATCCGACTTTAGTTATGCCAGATACTGAATTGTATGATCAATGGAAAGCTGGAGAATATGAACCAAAGGATGAAGAGTATTATATTAAAGTTATCGAAGAAGCTTATCGAAGAGCTCCAAAGTGGACTCGACTGATGAGAGTTCAACGAGATATTCCTGCGCAGTACATTGGTGCTGGACCTAAGAAAGGTAACTTGCGAGAATATGTTGAGGCAAATTTGATTGAGGAGAATTATCCAGTTAAGGAAATTCGATTTAGAGAAGCCGGTCAAGTTTACAAGCGAACTGGAAAGGTTGCTAGAAATATTGAATTGTTTGTTGAGAAATATCGATCAAGTGGTGGAGATGAATATTTCATTTCTGCTGAAGATAAAGAGGAAGATATTATATTGGGATTCTGTAGATTGCGTCTTGGTGAAAGACCTGAAGCAATGCTTCGAGAGTTGCACGTTTATGGAAGTGTGACTGGAATTGGGGATGAAGGTGAAGACACTCAGCACAAAGGTTGGGGAACAAAACTTATGAAGAAAGCTGAAGAGATTGCTCGTGAAGCTGGAAGAAAGAAAATGTTAGTTATATCTGGCGTCGGTGTTCGGGAATATTACAAAAATGTTCATGGCTATTCACGAGATGGTTGGTATATGGGTAAGAAATTATAACCCGAAAGACTCTTGGAACTCTTTCATCTTTTTGTACTCTCTTGAAAACTGTCTACCCTTGTCAGTAATTCTAAATGATTTTCCTCGTTTTTCTGGTTGTTCCATAATAAGTTTCTTTGAAATTAATTCTCTAATATATTCTTTCATTAAAGTGTGAGAAAGATTTGATTTGTAAAGAAGATGCGTTGGTTTTATTGATCCTCCTTTGTTAACAATTGCTAATAACATATCATTAATTATATCAATTCTAGTTCTTCTCATTTTTCACCTTCCGAAATGTGAATAGCATTGTTATGAATCCTGCTAATTGAACTACTTGTGCTACTACATATGCTAATGGAAAATATATTCCTGGAATAAATATTAGTTGACTTATTGTTAACATGGAAAATGCTGCTAAAGTGTATTTTGCATTTTTAGCTCGTCTTTGATAATATTTCTTAAGTGTTAACATTGAAATGAAGAATAAAAATGCAGCAGCAGTTAGATGAAATACTATTGTTACTTGCGTGCTGAATACTGATGCAATTAATACAAAATATATTAGTAAACTTTTGATTGATCTTGAAGTCCTAATCTTTCTAGATAATAATAAGTATAATATTAGTAATGCGCCTAAGGTTAATAATCTGTACCCTAACAGTCCTGTGCTGAAGAAATTAGTTGCAGGTCCAATTGCTTTGTGAACTGTTTGAGCAATCCCAAAGGAATTCTGTTCAATAAAATTATAATAAATTATTAGATTTGTAAATACTTTTGTTGCAAATGCAGTTGCAAGTAGTCCGAAAGCCATTCCGAAATAATAATACTTCTTCATATTACTCAGTCTGTAGAATTTTAGACTTGTTAGAGCAATTAATGCTGCAACAGCCATTGTAACTGTCTCAAAACCTGCATCTATTCCTATAAACCAAGCCGGACTTAGTATAAAGTTGACCATTAGTTACTATTTAGTGATACATCTTAAAAGGCTTATGAAAAGTCATTCTTTAGATTCGGTTCATAATCTTTTATTAAGGGAATATTGTACTGTAAACATGCCTTCAAGACTCGTCATATTCTCTTAAACTGGGAAATTTTAAATGCCGGGGACCTGCCCTTCGGGGCAGGATTTATTATCACAACTCTTTTAAATAAATTATTTGATAGAACATTATAGCCCTGTAGTGTAGTGGTCAATCATCTGAGACTTTGGATCTCGGGACCCCGGTTCAAATCCGGGCAGGGCTAGAATTTATTTTTTAGCTACTTTTGCTACTATCTTTTTTTTTGGTTTCTTTTTGGGTTCTTCAGGAACTTCCTCAGCAACAATTAGTTTAGTCATTTCTTCTTTATATTTTTCCTGTAAAAGTTTAATGTCATTAATTTGTGTATTTAATGTTTGAATATCAGTTTCAAGTTGTTGAATAAAATTAAGATTATTAATTTGAACTAGAGGTCTTCCATTTTCAGGAGAAACAAAGTCGTTGGCAAGAGCCTCTTCGTATTTGAATTTTAATGCACCATCTTTTGTTTGGAATTCGAACTCACGTTCAGCGACAATTGTTTCTTCATTTTTCTTAACTATTTTTTGTTTATGTCGCAGATAAATATCAAGAAGCTTCTTTTGATTTAAACTCCAGAAATAAATATACCACCATTTTTTCTCTGCATCTTTTTCTTTAGTGTATTCAACAAATCCTGCTGAATGTAATTTGTAAAGAGATTTTCTTGCAGCATTAATTTTTATTTCCAATTTTTCTGCTATCTCATTTTCAGAAATTATTGGTGTATTTGATAATATTTCTAGAATTTCCTGAGTCTGTTCATCGAGCTCAATGCCCATGTCTTCGACTATTTCTTTTATTTTATCAATACTTAACATTTATGCCGGGTATGTATTAACGCATCACTCATAATTAAAGATGTCGTTAGATCATAAATGGTAGCACGATGGCTCCAATTAAGACTCCCGTACTAAGCAAAGAAAGATACATAAAGACTTTGTTTGCGCGTATTTTGTCTTTAATTATTGCGGAAATTCCGTCTTTCATCATTCTTCCACCATCAAGAATTGGAATTGGTAATAGATTAAATAATCCTACTCCTAAACTTAGAATGAAGAACCAATTTAGAAATTTTGAGAATCTTAATAGACTATTTGAATACCATTTTGTAGCTTCAAGTTTTGGGTAGAAACTAAATCCGAAATATCCTGCTTCATTATTATTATTATTAGTTGCAGTTACTTCTAATTCTCGATCTTGTAATGTGAATGTTGTCACGTCTCCTGGGTTTTTCTCAGAAATTTGTTTGATAAATTCTTGATAATCAGTTATTATTAGTCCATCAATTGCTAATAAAGTATCTCCCGTTACAACTCCTGCTTCTTGCATAGGTAGTCCTTCTTCAGTACCCATAATTTCGAGACCTGTTGTTTCGAATGCTCCTGTCATTACTGGTGCTACTAGAAACATCATTGCTAATACTGCGAGAATTGCTGAAGTTATATTTGCCCAAGGTCCTGCCGCATACATCGATAGCCTGTGTATTAGTGGTGATTTGGCTAATTTTTTCTCATCAGGTCTAACAAATGCAAAAGGTAGTATTGCTAATAATCCTGCTCCTGCCGATTTTATTTTAATATTATGTACTCGAGATATTACTCCGTGCCCTCCTTCGTGAATGAAGAGTAACGTTACTAGTGCCAGAATTCCTTCGATTAATGGTACTCTTATTCCATTTGCCATTTTAACTCCAGGAATTACTAGTGAAACTGCGGGTGCTGCTGAAACTCCAATTAAAAGAGTATAAACTGATTTTGTTAGAGTATAAAAAATGAAAGCCATTCCCAAAAATCCAATTAGAATTCCTAGATAGGACCAATATTTCAGAATAGTTCTAAATCGCTTAGCAATTGAATCTAATATTCGAAGACCTTTTTTGGTCTCCCACATAAAAACAAGCCCATGTCGTTTGAATTGCCCAAAAGTCATAAAAAAATTATGCAAGAGGAATTAATAAATCTATCCTCGTTGATATTTTGAAATTATGTCTATTGCATCAACTTGAGACATGAATATTGCTCTACAGCATTGTCTCTTAAGACCTGCTTTGTCTAAAGCTTTCTTTAGATCTCCGCCTTTCTTCTTTTCTTCTTTGAAAGCCTGCCACTCGTGTGCGATTGGCTTTCCGCATGAAAAACATCTTACTGGAATTATCATTTTATCTGTACGATTTTTGTCGCTTGGCTCTTGGAGAAGATTTGTTAGGTTTGTGTGGTTCATTTCTTCTAACGTCTGCAACAACTAAATGTCTGTCATAATCAAGATATGCTTTCTTTAAGTCCTCAGATTTTGAGTGCTTAACAAGAGCTCTTGCGATTGCTAGACGTGCTGCTTCTGCTTGACCAGATTGGCCTCCGCCTTTAATGTTAACTTGGATGTCAACTTTTTGAGCGATGTCACCTGCGATTATGATTGGTTCCTGCATTCTTAGCTGGAACATTTCTGGTTGATACTCTGAAATTGGAGTGCTATTAATTTTTAGATTTCCTTTCCCTGGTCGTAAGATTGCTCTAGCTATTGCTTGCTTCCGTTTTCCGCTTGCTACAGTTACGTTTGATTTACTTACCATATTTACCAATTATTTTTGCGAAATCTCCAATCTTCATATATTGTGAATATTTAAGTTTTGATAAGTTTGCCGATTCAATTGTTTGTAATTCTGAATCTTTGAATTCATTTGGAATCCCTAAATAGCACATAATTTTTTTATATGCTATGCTTCCTCTTGATGTTTTGTAAGGTAACATTCTCTTTATTGATCGTCTGACAATTCTGTCAGGGAATTTTGGAGTAAAGGGTCCATGAAATGGTTTTCCAATATTCTTGAAATTTTCAAATTTTGATAAAATTGCTTTCTTTGATCCAGTAACAATTGCATTCTCACAATTTACAATTACTATCTCTTTTCCTAATAGTGCTTCCTTTGCGACTACGCTTGATAATCTACCAAGAACTAAGTCGGATGCATCGTATACTTTCATGCAATTATCCTCAATTTGTCGCCTTTCTCATCCTTTGCTGAAAGATCGTGTAGGGACACTAACTTTGAACCTGATTGCTTTACTTTGTTAAGAACAGCTTCTGAGAATCTCCAACATGCAATGTTAAGTTTCTTTGTAAGTTGTCCGCCTGCCACTAACTTTCCAGGGATAACTACTGTTTCCCCATCAGTATATTCATTTAAGCTACCTAAATTTACTGTAACTCTTTTTCTTGCAGGTACAGAAAGCTTTGTTGACACCTCATTCCAGAAGTCAGACTTCTTTCTAAGGCTAGCAATTAACAGCTTCAAGTGTATGTTTGTTTCCATTTTCTTTTTTTCCTTTGTGAATCTTATGCACGAGACAGGATTCGAACCTGCGAAGGCACTAAGCCACTGGGACCTAAACCCAGCCCATTTGACCGCTCTGGCACTCGTGCGTGAGGGTCTACTTTACCTTCAACTCACTTAAGTTTGCTCCGATTTTATTTAGAGCCTGCTTAAGCAGTACTTTTGGTTCAAGCTGTCCCCAGCTTTCGATTACAAGTATGAATTTATTTGGTTGGTTTTTAAGTGTTCCTATTTCCTCTTCGTCTACCATTTTTCGTAGTTTTTCGAGGTTTTCTGAACCTTTTGCTTTTGAGGGATAGTGGAAATAGTAGGCATGACCTGCAGACCATTTTACATGTTCTTTTCCTGTTCCGGGAATTGCAACTGCTCTGAGTTCAATTCTTTGATTCTTTGAAATTTTAACTAGTGGTGTTTTTGGATAAAGTGCTTCTACGCCTTTTCCCTCTAATTTCAAATCTGCTGAAGTTACTTCTTTTGGACCTTCGACTGTTAAAGTTAATTCAACTTTTGGATCCTTCATTACAAATATTCCTTTATCAACTTTTAGTGGAACTAATCCTATTCTGTGTGCAAGGATTTCGTCATATAATACTGACGTATTTTCTTTGAAATAAACTTCTTCTACTGCGAAAGTAGGTACTTCGAAAGAAACTGTTCTTCGGATTATATTCATCAAAGCTTCTGATACATCTTCAACAACCAGTTGAAGTTCATTATCTGTTGAATTAAGTATTTGAAATTTCATACTCTTCTACCTCTTCTTCCGCCTTTCTTTCGACATCCACCGTGCGGAATTGGTGTGACGTCTGAAATTGATAATATTTTCATTCCATTCTTTGTTAGTGTTCTGATTGCTGGTTGTGCTCCCGGACCTGGATATCTTGAACCATTGTGTCCTCCTTGAGCTCTAACTCGAACATGTAATTTGTTTACTCCTTTTTCTTTTGCAGTATTAATTGCGTTTTTTGCCATAAATATTGAAGTGTTTGCATGAGCTTCTAATCTTTGTTGCTTTGTAACTTGACCACCTGAAACTAGTGCAATTGTTTCTGCGCCAGTCATATCTGTGATATGTAATATAGTATTATTGTAAGAGGAGTAAATGTGTGCAATTCCTGTTTGTCCTTCTTTTGCCATTATTCCTTCACCTCTTGAAGTTTAACTTCTACTTTTTCTTCAGTTTTTGGAGCCTTTTCAACTACTTCAACAAGAACTGGTGAAAATCCTTCTTTGAATGCAATCTTGTCACCCTCTCTAACTAAATATGATGGTGAAGTTAGTGCAGTTCCATTTACTGTAACTTTTTTGTGTAGAATAAATTGTCTTGATTGATTAACTGAATTTGATAATCCCATTTTGTATACAACCGTTTGAAGTCTCCGTTCAAGTAAATCTCGAAGTTGTAAATTTAGAACATTGTCTGCAGTAGCTCCTTTTTCTACTAGTCCAAGTTTGACTAATTTTGTAATTAAAGTATTAAGTGCTTGATCTTTTCGTTCTCCTCGAAGACCTACAATTTCTCTAGCTTGAACTCTATAATTTCTTAGAATGGATTCCATCTTCCAAATTTGTTTCTTGTTTTTAAAGCCGTATTCTTTGACGATTTCAGTTTCTTCATCAATTCTATCAGCTTTCCAAGGGTGGTTTGGTGATGTGTATTTTTTTCTTTGGTGTCTTGCTAGTCCCATTATTTAGTTTCCTTCTTACGTGTAGCAACGCTACCTTTTCTTCCAGTAGATTTAGTGGATTGACCACGAACTTTCTTAGAACCTGCTGCGTGTCTAACTCCCTTATAACTCTTAATCTTTCTCATGGCTCTTATGTCGAATTGTTTTGTAAGATCTAGATCTGAGGAT
>Ga0209045_1002579_pt1 | contig 13034 bp, 8 predicted proteins | sample SaaInlLV_10m_DNA_4_FD_184664 | JGI IMG/M metagenome (GOLD analysis project Ga0209045, IMG submission 184664) | Marine microbial communities from expanding oxygen minimum zones in the Saanich Inlet - Saanich Inlet SI072_LV_200m_DNA (SPAdes) (version 2) | ecosystem: Environmental > Aquatic > Marine...
CTTCCATTAATGCATTTAATTTATTTTCTTTTGTTTCTATAGTTAATTCTCTATCTTCAAGATCATTAAGCTTGCCTTTTGAACTTGATTCATTTTCTTTTAAGAATATTTCTTTTTCACTTAATGATTTTTCTTTAGCTTCAATATCTGATTGTTGTTTTGCTAATTTTTGTGCTCTTTCAAAATATTCTTTTTCTAAAGTAATTAAGTATTGAGTTCTTTCACGAATATCATGATCAAGCCGTCTTTTTAGATTATCAATATACTCTAAATCTCTTCTGTAATTATGGTCGTGATCTTTAACAGATTTTTGTTTTTCTTCAATTTCAGATTGCATTGAGATTAATTCGGTTCTTTTGTTTTCTAATTTTTCTAAAACTTCAATTATTTCTTTATGACCTTCAATTCTCATTAATTTATCTTCATCAAAATCTTTGGATTTTTGAAGTTTTTCAATTGATTTTCTTTCTTGTTCAAGTTTTTTTATAACATCAGAAATACTTTCTGATTTTTTTGATTTTTTTAACCTTGATTTAATTTTTGTAATTTTTTTAGCATGTGTGACAATTTTTTTTGCTTGAAGTTCAGGTATTTTAATTTTTTTAGCCACATGTTTATGATGGGATAACGCTAAATGCTCAGCACTTTTAATGCCTGCTTTTTTTAATTTTTTCACTCTAGCAGGGCCTACTCCTTTAACATCTTCTAATGGTGTTTTAGCTTCAGTTTCTAAAAATGCATTTGCTTCATTAAGCATTTCATCTTCTCGAAATTTGGTAGCCTCTACTTCCATTTCTTTTTCTTTAAAATGTTCTCCTTCAATTAACCAATCTGGATCTTTGAAATCTTCCATAGTTGGTTTAAATGCAGGAGGTGTAAAGTCTTCAGGTTTTTCCATTGCTGGAATTACAGGTATTTCTTCTTTAATTGGTTTAGAAGAATCAAATTCAGGAATACTAGGAATTTCATCATTTGATTTGATGTTAGAAATTGGTTGAAGAGTAGGTTCAACAGATTCAATCTTTTTTTTCTTTTTTGAAAATAATCCACCAAATATACTTTTTTTCTTTGGTTTTTGTTTAAATTCTAAACTTGGAGGTTCAGGTAAACCATCTAAATTTTCATTTGAATTATTATTATCAATAGGCATAGAAGGAATATCATCGAATTTAATTTCTTCTTTTTTTTCTTGGTTATTTTCTTCAAGCATAGGTGGAGAAGGTATATCTTCAACTTTTTTTATAGAATCTTCTTTTGCTTCAATAGTTTTTTTATTATCATTCGAAAATTTAGTTTCTGAGGTTTCTTTTAAATTTGGAGGAGCAGGAATAACACTCTCAGGTGATGTAGGTTCATCTACAATTTTATTATTTTTTTGTGAATTGTTATCATTAGAACTCTCATCTAGTTTAGGTGGTTCTGGTAAATCATCAAGACTGAACTTAGGCGGTTCAGGAATTTTCTTATTATCCTTCATAAATTTTCCCCTCTTTTTTGAAATTATAAATAATATAAACTCTACTTAATACAAAAAAAAGAGATATTCTCCTTTATATATTTTTGCACAACTATAGAGATAAATAGAAAATTTTTTGAGCACAGTTTCCTACGCCCCTTTTTTAAAAAAATTAATAACTTTTTGCAAAAAGAACTTCATATTTACTAGGTTTGTTACAATAAACACAACTACCTAGTGTTTTAGGTTGATCAAAAGGAATACAATTTGTTTTAACACCGTTAGTTTTTTCTTTGATTTCTTCTTCACACTTAGGATTTGCACAATGATTTGCTTTAATCCATTTTTTATCTTTTACAGCTTTTAAGAATTCATCCCAGTTTTTGACAGTTATTAAACTGTCCTTAATATGTTTTTTTGCTTTATTAAACATGTTGTTATGAATTTCTGATATTAAAGTTTCAATATAAGATTTTAGATTTTCCCATTTAACAAATTCTTTTTCACCTGTGTCTCTTCTAGAAACAACAACATGTTTTTTTTCAATATCTTTAGGACCGAGTTCAATTCTTATTGGAACTCCTTTAAGTTCCCATTCATTAAATTTCCATCCAGCACTATATGATTCTCTATCATCTAAATGGACTTTGAATTTGGATAGTGTTTTTTTTAGTTCATTAGATTTTTTTAAAACTTCTTTTTTTGTTTTTTCAAAAATAATTGGAACAATGACAATTTGAGTTGGAGCAACATAAGGAGGCATAACTAAACCTTTATCATCCCCATGCATCATAATCATTACACCTATAGATCTAGTTGTAAATCCCCAAGAATTTTGCCAACCATATTTTTTCTCTCCTTTATCATCAATAAAAGAAATATCAAAAGCTTTAGCAAAAGTTTGACCTAAATGATGAGATGTACATCCTTGAATAGCTTTTTTTACAGGCAAAAAAGTTTCACATGAAATTGAATAGTCAGCACCTGCAAATTTTTCTGGTTCAGTTTTTCTTCCTTCAATTACAGGAACAGCAAGTAATTCTTGATATATTTGTTTATAATAACCTGACATTTCAAATACTTCTGCTTCTGCTTCCTTTTTTGTTGCAAAAACAGTATGTCCTTCTTGCCATAAAAATTCTCTCCCTCGTAGAAATGGAGTAGCGTGTTTAAACTCCCATCTCACTACTGAGTTCCATTGATTAATTCTTAATGGAAGATCATTATAACTTCTAATCCATTTACTATATGAATCATACATAATAGTTTCAGAAGTAGGTCTAACAGCAAGTCTTTCGCCGAGTTTAGTATTTCCTCCATGTGTTACCCAAGCAACTTCAGGAGCAAAACCTTCAACATGTGTTGCTTCTTTTGTTAATAGACTTTCAGGAATTAAAACTGGAAAATAAGCATTTTTAACTCCAGATTTTTTAATTTTTTCATTAAAAAATTCTTGAATTTTTTCCCATACTTCATAGGAATATGGTTTATAGACAATACATCCACTAACAGCTGAATAATCAGCCATATCAGATTTTAAAATTACTTGGGTATACCATTCAGAATGGTCTTTTTCTTTTGAAGCTGTAAGTCCCATATTTTCTCTTTTATTTTGATTTTTATTATTTTTAGACATGAATATCACCTTTATAGATTTTTTAAATACTGTTTGATTAAAATATTTTTGTAAATGTAAATATAATTAAGAAGAATTATCGGGGTAAACGAGCATCATCAACTCTTTTCATTATAATAGGTATGATATTTTAATATAAAAATGTATTGAAAAACTGTTTTTAAATTAATGAAGCGAGTTTTGATATATCTTTATTTGCAACATGTGTGTATATTTGTGTTGTTTTAAGATCCTTATGTCCAAGAAGTTTTTGAATATATCTAATATCTGCACCAGCCTCAAGAAGATGAGTAGCAAAGGAATGACGAAGAGTGTGAGGACTAACTTTTTTATTTATTTTAGTTTTGTTGGCAGCATTTTTTACAATTAATTGAATACTTCTTTTTGTGTATTTTGATCCTCTTTCACTCATCAGGATAAATCCGTCTCCATGTTTTTTTAGTATTTTAGATATATTTTCATGCAAAAAAATAATTCTATCTTTATTTCCTTTTCCAGATTTTACATGAATTATTTTTCGTTCAAAATCAAGATCTGAATATTTTAAATTAAGAGCTTCTTCAAGCCTTAATCCAGAATAATAAAGAAGAGTTATCACAAGTTTGTGATTTATGTTTGAGGTATTTTCTATCATATTTAATATATCTTTTTTGCTTAATACAATAGGCAGTTTTATTTTATGTTTTATTAATGGGATCTTTTCAGAAAATTTTTGATTAAGAACATTTTCAAAATAAAATTTAAGTGCAAAATAATTAGTTCTTACAGTAGATCTTTGATTATTTGAAATAGAAAGAAGAAAGATTTTTGGTGTTTTTTTTGATTCAAAATATTTTAAGATAATTCGTTTGTAAGCATTAATAGTATTTTTGCTATATCCTCTAAGAACAAGTTCATCATTTAATGCATTTAATTTAGAATCTTCTTCACTCTTCATAGAAAATAAATAAATTTAATTTGGGTTAAATATTTTTCTTTTTTCACAACAAATCTATCTATTTAACGAAATGAGTTCGTTAAATAGGTGTTAAATGAAATAATTTTTAGTGGCTAAATGCAGAAGGGGGGACAATCAAAACAAAAAAATAGAAAAAAAGGGGAGGGGCTAGTGCTTCGCACATATTGGCTCACAACTTCGTTGTTCGAAATTTATTAATGAGGGGACTTTTAGTCTTTCAGACATTTAGTCTTTTTCTGCGAAAAAGTAATAACATTAATTCTCTATTGTTTTTAGAAGTTCATCTTTAAACTTATTCTCGTCTGCTTGGTTGAAGAATGGAACACCAACAACACGATATTTCTTAGTTTCTATAAATTTGGTTAAGTCTTTAGATTCAAACATCTCTTTAATTTCAATCAGAAGTTTTTCTTTCCATTCGTCAGTTTTCTCTAAGAATTTACCTTTTGGCTCTATGAAAATCTGATAAGTGATTTCTTTTCCGTCTTTATTTTTCATAAACAAGACAAAATCAGGAGCAAATGCTCTTCCATCAGTAAAATTATAGATTACAAAATGAAGTTCGTTTCTGAGCAAGAATATTTCTTTATACTTGTTTTTGAAATCTTCTTTTATCAATCTGTCAATAAATTCAACACAGGCTTTTTCTTCAGAAGTTCCGTAATTGGCATTAAAAGCATACCAGTCTTTTTCTTGAACAAATGCTTCTTGTCCATCTTCTCTTTCTGAGCCTGCTTCAATCTTGAGTATTTTGTTATAAAATACTTCGTTAATCTTGCTTGAGAAGAATTCTTTTGTTCCCTTGTAATCAACCATGTTGTTTTTTAACTTTTCTTCAATTTCATCAAGAACATTTACTACTGCTTTGAATTTATGCTCATTCGAAAGATTGTATAAATCTTCTGCCGAGCCGGTAAAATTAATTTTTATATCTGCAAGAAACTCTTTGTTCTCAATCAGATCATTAACTGAATTTACTCTTGGAAATAGCTTTTTGATATTTTCAAACTTAAAGAATTCCTTTCTTGCTATCGCATTTATAAAAATATGCTTGTCAATCTGGTTTATTTGCAGAGTGCTTGATTCTTTTACTATATGCAGATTGTCGTAATTTTCATCTGTAAGTGCTTCGGTTACTTTTCCTTTAAATGTCCTGATTTCGTATTTGAAATCTTTGTCTTTTATTCCTAAATCTGCAAAAGAAGTAACATAAGAATAGTCATTTACTATCTTTTTATTTAAGAAAATCTGTCCATTCTTGAAAAATCCTGATTTTTTGAAATCTTCTTTTAATTTTAACTGCTTTTCTACTGTTTTATCATCCATTATTCCTTCTTGGACTAATGCGTTTTTCAATTCAGAAATATATCTGTGTTCATTTGGGCTGTGGAAGTGTAATTCTTCAAGGATTCTTAATTCATGTTCTAAATCCTCGTCGAATTTTCTTAAAAATCTGCCTTCTCCTTTTCCATTTAGTTTAAATGGGAAATATCTTGCTCCTCTTCCGATTAATTGGGCTTCTGATATTGTTGATGGAGCTATTTTACCACCATAACCACCACCACCGGCTTGTCCTTCATACAATCTTACAATATCAAATAAGTTTAATACATCCCAACCTTCATTTAATTTTTGAACTGTGAAAATTGCTCTTATCTGATTGTCTGATTTTTCAAGAGTATTAATTAAAATTTGATTTTGCTCTAATGTTTTCTCATCATTCATACTTATACATTTATTTTTTTCAAAATTCAGCTTCAATTTTTGTATAAGTATTTCAGTTGTAATCTTTTCAGCATCAAAAAAGTCAAATGCTCGCTTTATCTCTTTTATGTCGGTTTTCTTCTTGATTTCTTCAATGTCTTTTTTTGATAGATTCTCGATTAGATTATGAAAAAATTCTTTGTTTTCTTCTGATTGGTCAATTGTCTTTTGAGCCTTAAAGAGAATTACTGGCTTTAATTGGATTCCATGCTTACTTGCTACATCCTGCCTATATTGATTTAAGATTAAAGCTAATAAAATTCTTCCTTTTGTGTCTGTATCAGACCTTAGTATTTCAACATCTTTTGAAAACTTATCATTTCTGAATTGTCTTAAATCATATTTGTAAATCAGTTTTGGTTTATATTTATCCTCTACTGCTTTATTCATAAAATCCATTGTTGCGGTAAATTCAAGAAGAATGTTCTCTTTGTTTTGCTGGAATATGCTTTCGACAGTGTTCTCCCAATTTGGCTTTTCATCCGCCTTGAAAATTGTTTTTTGCTTTGTCTGGACTTGCCCATGATGAGATTCATCAGATAATAAAACTATTTTCTGGCTCTTGAAATCTTCAAAAGTTAATGAATTCTCTTTTTCTGCATAGAGATCAGAATGAAGTTTCTGAATTGTTGTAAAGCAGATGTTTATATCATCTTTATTTACGCCTTCAAAATTATCTACTTTATTAATCTTGATTTCCTTATTGTTAATTACTATTTTTTGGCTGAAAAGATATTTGATTGACAGATTGTTTAAGAAATTGTCTTTTGTCTTTTCAATAATATTAGTGGAGTTTACGAAGAAAAGAAAGTTTCTGTATCCTTTTTCATAAAGATAAAGAATCAATCCTGCCATGATAAGCGTCTTACCGCTTCCTGTAGCCATGTTATAGAGTAAGTGCATAGGATATTCTTTGTCAGGATATTGATTGAAATAGTAAAAGAATCTTGCAAATGCCTCTTTTTGATATTCCCTTAATTCAAAGTTAGGATTTAAGTTTTCCTTAATAAAATTAGGAGTATCCAAAAACTGCGTTAATACGCCAAACTTTTTTGCTGTATCTAATTCATCATACAGCCATTTTCTATGTTGTGATAGTGTAGTCTGTGTCATTTTATCACTTGTAGAATTTTTTGTTTAACTCCTTGTCTTCCTTACTTACTTTGAATTGTGCATCATCAATCTCTGAAAGATTTACATAAAGCTGGTTTTTATTGAGCATCTCAACAAGAAGTTTCTTCTGCTTATCTAATGGCGGTTTCTTGAAATCTTCTTGATTATCATTGAATCTCTTAATATCAACATCATAATTCAAGAAGTAATGCTCAACCATGTCTTTCCAGATTTTAAGCAAGTTTTCTGTTGTCTTTGCTGATTCAATCTTATCTATTGCATCTTCGTTGAATTTTGATAGTTCTCCGTAAACAAAACGCTCATCTTTGTTTTTATTAATCTCCATGACTTTCTTGATTCGTCTTAGAATTACATTCATGTGGGCGTCTAACTGCTCAATACAAATAAATTGCCTACTTCCCCCATCTTCTTTATTTAGCTCTAAAGTGGCATGTGCGGTTGTTCCACTTCCACCAAAGAAATCCATAACTATATCATTCTCATTTGCAATAAGTTTTATGGTATCTCTTACAGAGTATAACGATTTAGGATAACTAAAAATGTTTTCTCCTAATAATTTTTTTAATAAATTTGTTCCATTAAACTCAGCAAAATATTTACTATCCGTCCAAACATTATTTATTCTTTGTTGTTCTCTAAATTTATGCATTATCTGAACTTTTCCATTTATCATTTCTGCTTTAAAATAATCTTCATTTAGCTTTTCTTTACAAGAAGATTTAATTAATTTCCATGAGTATTCTTTATTTGCAGAAATAGGTAATACTTCATAATATCCCTTTTTATTTTCTAAAGTAATTTCCTTTAGATCTTTACTGACATAAATGGGATACCAATGATTTGGTCTATTAGTCCTCAAAGTCCTAGTTCTTGCATTAATAAAATTTTCATATCTGAATTTTCCCTCTTCATCTTCCAAATCAAACTTAGCAGAAACATCTTCATCTAAAACTACTTGTCTAAATCTTCCAATATCCACATTTTTTGCATATACAAGCATGTATTCTCCAATTGCACTAAAAAATCTTGGATTTTGTCTGCCTTTTGGATTGATGATAATAGAAACTATGCCTGCTCTATTTTCTCTACCGAAAATTTCATCAGCTAATGCTCCAACATAAAACAATTCTTCATGGTCTATGGTTATAGCAACAAAACCATCTTCTCTTAAGAAATCTCTCGCTACCTCAAGCCTATTTTTCATAAAAGTAAGCCATGTAGAATGGTTGAAATTGTTATTGTAAGTAAATATTTCCATAGCTCCGCCAGTATTATACGGAGGATCAATATAAATCAATTTGACTTTATCCTGAAACTCTTTCTTCAAAGAATGCAGAGCAAGAAGATTATTTCCTTTTATTATCAGATTTTCTCTTATTATTCCGTCTTTATCTCGCTTAAAATCTGTTACTTTTTCTTCTCCTTTTGCAGTAACTCGCTTAAAATTAGTTAAAACTTTTGGGTCAAGCAATCTGTCAATTTCATCTTGAGCAAGTATTTCATTAAAGAAGATTTCATTTCTTTTTTGGTCTTCTTTAGTCATTCCTCCTTCTAAGACGCAATCTTTGAACGGCCATACAAGAGAAACTTCTTTTCTTTCATTCAGAAATTTACCATCAATATTCAAGCCAATTTTATTCTTGAATTTTGTATAAGAATCACTTAGAAAATTCTTGTCTTGGATAAATTCAATAAACTTGTTTATCTCAAAAACCCAATGCCCTTTAATTTCTGTGAAGAATTTTTCCTTGATGTCTTTTTCAGATAATAATGCTTCAATAAGCTTTCTATCAATCTTCAAGGCCTCGTTTACTATCTCGCTTCTTATCAATTCCCCAGATTCCTCATCTACAAATCGTAGATCTTTTTTCAATAATTCTGTGAGTTTATCATTAAATGATTTTGTCATTGTGATTTCGCCCCCTCTCTGAGTTGTTTTTCGATCATGATTTCAAACTGACGAGAAACTATTAAACCTTTCTTCTTGCAGTATTCTCTATAATTATCATATAAGTCTGAATTGACTTTAAGAGTAATGTTTTTTGTATCCATATTCCCCACCTAATAAGCAAATGCTGACACATATTTATAAATGTTGCTATACTAATGTTCTTTTAGAAAAAGAACCAAAATAAAAGCCCCCTCTATTTTCTTTTTTAGAAAAAAAGAAACAAAAAAGCCCCTCCCCTAAAAAAAGTAAAAAAAAGATTGTCCCCCTCGATTCTTGTTCTCTATGTATCGCATTCGCTCTTTTGATTGAACGCCACTAAAAATTACTCTGCGGTTTGCTTCGCAAATCCTCGGGGACGGCTTGCAGCCTTTCGCTTCGCTCACCCTCATTTAACAAGGATTTAGAGATTCCAGAAACTTGCAGTTTCTTCCATCCAAATTTGGCTACGCCAAACTTCTCTAAATCCTGATGTTAAACTCAATAATTTTTTGGGCTAAAAAGTTGATGGGGGCTTGGGACTTTTCGATGTTTTTATAAACTACTTTTAATATATTCAAACTGTGATGGAGAATAATCAAGTAAAATCGAATATATGGAAATATTACCTTGCTTCTGCATTGGCATATTTTGGATTCTTCACACCTATTATCCAATTGTTTTATTTAGATCATAATTTAACAATAACTAAGATTGCAATTCTTGGAGTAGCATGGAGCATAGTGAGAATTATTCTTGAGGTGCCTTCAGGAATACTCGCTGACAAATGGGGCAGAAAAAAAGTATTTGCAATTTCATCATTATTTGCAGTGTTTCAAGTAATCATGCTTATTTATGCAACTAACTTCGGCTATTTCTTAGTCGCAAGTATTTTTTCAGCAATTGCCTACTCTTTCCTTTCAGGCACAAATACTGCTTTCTTCTATGACACCCTTAAACAATTAAAGAAAGAAGAACAATTTGAAAAACTCTGGGCAAGACAAGAAATATTTACACAAGTTCCTTTGATTATTGCATTTTTATCTTCTGGTTTCTTGTATAAATTATCACCAATACTACCTTTTCAACTTTCATTAATTTTCCTAATCGCTTCTTTTGTAGTTGTACTTACATTTAAAGAACCAAAAATCCATAAGCCAATAGAAGAAGTCAATGTTTTTACCCACTTTAAACAATCTATGAAGTTTATTTGGGAGAATAACTTCCTAAGAGCAATACTTCTTTTCACAGTGATATTCAGTATTGGTTCTGATCTCTCTTATGGTTATGGGCAAATTTATCTTAAACAGCTTGCATTACCGGTTGTATTATTTGGAATTGCTTACACATTTAAATCGTTACTTTGCACAGTATTTGCTAATATTGCTCCGTCAATCAGAAAAAAAATTAATTACAGAGGAATTTTTGCACTTCAAATTATTTTAATCACTGTTTTATTTTATGTTATGATTCTCACGAATAATTATTTGGTTGGAGCAATATGTTTCGTGTTAATAGCAATTCCTCATGGCTTGTTTACTGTATCAAAAAACAGTTATCTGCATAGGCATATTCAAAGCCATCAAAGAGCTACCGTTGATTCAATGTTTTCGTTCGTTGTAGCTCTTTCTCTTTTGGTAATTGAACCAGTTTCTGGTTATTTAGCTGATTTATACACTATGAAATTTCCATTCTTCTTAATTGCAATCTTATTAACCATATATTCGATTTACTATTTAATTCACGGTAGAAAAAAGATATAGTCCCAAGCCCCTTGATTCTTGTTCTTGATGTGTCGCTTTGCTCCTTTGATAGAACGCCCAAAAAATTACTTTGAATTTTTCCTCCGCTTTGCTACGGAACGTTGCACTAAAATTCAATCCCTATCGGGAGAGTTTAACAGCGATTAAGAGATTCCGAAGTCTTGCAGACTTCTCCATCCAAATTCGGTTTTGTGGGTTGCCTCAAAACCAAACTTCTCTTAATCGCGATGTTATACGCAATTTTTAAAAATGCATAAGGTTAGTTTAAAAAGAAGACTAGTTTTTATTGTTAACACTAATTAGTAATAAATAAATGATAATATTTAAATATAACTAATATATGTTTTGTTCTATGTGGTATGAGAATGTAAGTCAACATCATTGTTTAAGGGCATCTATTGCTAATTACTTTCTTGAAATAGGTGATAACACATTAGCTGAAAAAACTCATCGGGAATACGATCAGCATAGAATGGTTCAAGATAATGGATATTCAATACCTTTGTTTATCCCAAAAATTATTTCTGAATTAACTAATGGTGAATATAGCGCTACAATATATTATTCAGATAATAGCAAACCCCTTGGACATTCTTATTTTGAAGAACTATTAAAAATAAAATCACAACAGCTAGCATTATTTTATAAAAAAATGGATATTAAATCAATGCATCAAGAATTAGTAGAGGGGCTTAAATCAAATAGCTATCAACCTGTTGATTTTGATAAATTTAATCCAAAACCACCATATATTGCAGATATAGAAAATTCTGGGCCCATTAATCATTATGTTTTAGTACGAGAAAATGACATAATTAATGATGGTGTTGTCTCAAAATTAGAAAAAGAAGATCATATATCACTTTATATTGTAATTAGAAAAAACTAGTCTTCTTCTATGTTAGTTAAGTTTGTAAATTTAAGTATATGCATTTTCAAAAACTCTAAAGGGACGTTGCACTTTCGGACTACATCCTCACCTCGTATAACAGGAATTAAAAGAGAAATTTCTTGCAGAAATTATCTCCAAATTTTTTCTACGAAAAAACTTCTTTTAATTCCGATGTTATACGCAATCGAATTTTCACTTTAAGAAAAAGGGGTTTCCTAATTTTGAGAGAAGGGGAACTAAATCATCTAAACATTTTTGCAGATTTCTTTGCCGCTATTTGATTAATATAAGTTAATGCATTTGAAAGTTTTGCACCACCTATCATACCAATATCTTCACTGCCGTGTCTTGAAGAATAAACAACTATTCCTATTAATTCTCCATCACCATTAGCTATAACTCCACCACTTTGCCCTTGTTTGCCTCGAGCATCAGTCTGAAATAAATCGTGGACAACATTTCCGCCATCCTGATTCCATCTATGAGAAGGATTAGTAATTACTCCCATAGTGTTATATTTTTGCCCATCACGAAATCCAAGAATTCTTACTTCATCCCCTTTACTTAATTTACTATCTTGGTCAACTTTCACCCTTATCGGTTCAGAGTATGCTGAAGGTTTCGTGGCTTTAATAACTGCAATATCAGTACTAGCGTTGTACCATACGTTTTCTTTAGCTACTTGATATGTTCTACCATTTTGTGTTCTGACTTTTGCTTTTCCACCATTATCAATCATTTCATCTATAACATGATGGGCAGTAACTACGTAACCATCTGTTGTAATCATTAAACCCGAACCAAGTGACCTTTTTCCATCACTATCAACCATAACTTCAACAAGATTATTACTTATTTCTTCCAATGATTTCTCCGTACTTAAAGTTCTTGAATCATTAGCAGAATTAGCAAATGCATTTAATGCAGCAATAGAATAAGCTTCACTCTCTGAAATTCTTTTTCTACCAACTATATTTCTTGAAACTCTATTTCCCATAGTCCCTATTAAAAAAGCAGTAACTCCTTGAGCAATTTCTGGAAGCATATAAGCTTGTGGTAAATATTCTCCTAGATTATTTCCTAGTTCGATTCCACCATAAGTTGCTAGCCCAGTTCCAGCTATTACTCCTGTTGCTTTTATAATATTAACTAATTTGGCCATAAGAAAAGAATTGCTTATTGCTTTATAAATCTTTCGGACTGTAACTACTATTAAAAGACAAATTATGTCGAAAGTACCCCCTTCCCTTGATATTTTTGTTCGATGGGGCTTCGCCCTTTAAGACGGAAACCCCTTAAATTTAGTCTGCTACGCAGAGATTGATATAAAGTGAAAATTCGACTCTTCGCCATTTTTTTGCTACGCAAAAAATCGTCTTGCAGACTATGGATCGTTCTATCGACGCGTATAACAGCGATTAAGAGGTAAATTTTCTTGCAGAAAATTTCCCCAAATTCGCTTCGCGAACTTCTCTTAATCGCGATGTTATACGCAATTTTTAAA
>Ga0209045_1002580_pt1 | contig 13022 bp, 10 predicted proteins | sample SaaInlLV_10m_DNA_4_FD_184664 | JGI IMG/M metagenome (GOLD analysis project Ga0209045, IMG submission 184664) | Marine microbial communities from expanding oxygen minimum zones in the Saanich Inlet - Saanich Inlet SI072_LV_200m_DNA (SPAdes) (version 2) | ecosystem: Environmental > Aquatic >...
CAGCATATAAATGCCCATGAATACATACATCTGCGCTTAATGCTGCCAAGACAGCAGGAATGTTTGATTGGTTTTCACCATATGAGTCATATAAGTGGCATCTTCCGGTATTTATCGCTTTATCCAGTAATTCAACGACTTCTTCTCCTAAACGGGATTTAAGCGATGCCGATTTCTTGGGCTTGAATATTACCCCTAGCCAGGGTGTATCCAGTAGAGCTCTTAATATATGTATATAGTTACCACGTTGCCTTCCATGTGTGTATTCATCATTAGAGTTTTGATCAAATACAGCCACAATCTTTGTCACACCTTTTTTCAACAAGCGCTCTCTAAGAGCCAAAGCTCTGTCTCTTAGCAGTTCAATCCCATAATCTCTCAGGAAGCCAACAGAAATTCTATAAGAGGTCTTGCCCTCTCTACCCTGACCTTCATTGGCTTTCCACTGCGAATACTGAAAAGAAATATCACTTTCCGTAAAAAGCTCAGCACTTGGCTCTCCCAAGAAACTTCTTTCCCAAATAGCGGAAACTCCTCCGACTTGATTAATTGCATCACCTATTGCCATGTGTCGATTATAGGCGTTATACCAGCTAAGGTAAACTTTTATACCATGTTTCCTGAAAAACCCGACCCAGTAAGATTTACTATTGTTATATTGCTGAATAATTGATACTAGCTCCTTATATTCATTCTTAAATAACGAGCAATAAGTAGGTCTTGAAATGGTATTAGCCGTATTAACTGGGTGACTACAGTTCCTGTAATGAATTGCATATATACCTTCATCCTGAAGCCTTTTTCTTTCTAAATTTGATTTATAATAAGATGCTATATATTTAGAAGGAAGTTCGGAATATAAATAAAAATAATAATCAGAATTCATGCCATTTCTTTCGAGATTAAACTCACCTACACCATCAAAAAATATTTTAGGAGTTTTATTGTCTATTTTCTCATTATCCCATTTCATCTCTCCCACAAAAAAGGAAAAACTTCGGATGTTCTTGATCAAATGAAAGACTTTTGGATGCCTTTCAAGAATTCTTTTGCTTCTATTTCTTAAGGTTTCTTGTTCATTATACATATATTTCATTGGTATTACGGTAATTCCATATTGTGATGCGTATTTTGCATATATACTCATCCAGGGACGATCAATCATAAAAAACTTACTATTATTTATGGCTTGAGCCTGCATTTGCAAGAATACTCTTTGTATCATAAAAATTGTATAAGCAGGAAAATCAATACTCGGTGACAAGCCTGGTATGATAACACCCTTTCTTATATAATTATAAACCCTAACCTTATCCCAATCCTCTCTGTACATCGATTTGAACGCGTCACTATTAATTATTTGTTCTTGAATTTCGAATAGATATTTTCTAGGGATACGAGCGTTTATACATTCACCGTTTTTATCCTTTATGCTACGGATTTCAAAATCATATTTCTTCGTATTACAGCCAAAAAACTTACAAACCAGGCTGATCACCCATTTACCCCTCTTTGAAACATTGAAATAGTACAACTCATTCCTACTATTTAAGCCAAGCTTATTCATTACTAATTCGGGCAGGATATGAATAGCAAAAGAGAGAAATGATAATTTCTCTACATATAAGGTCATGTTCTTTTTATCCATAGTTATTAGTCTGGCTTAAAATGTTTCTTAATATGGTCTCTGCATCTTCTCGGCAGTAGAGGCTTAGAGTTTATGGCAAGGTATAAATCTAAAATAGATGCTCAATTAGTTTCAATAATTGGAGTAAGATTGCCATCAAAAACCCCATTAAGCATCCATTGTAGTTGGAAGTCGGTATATCGTTAAGATTACGATGCGTGGTGGTTGACTGCCCCTTATGAGTGTTGGTGCTTCCGATGACCGTGTTTCCGGAATGACAAAACCGACATTAATCGGAATAATATCAGAGACGAACAGAATAGAACAATGTGTCAGATCTCAAGGAAATATTATTATTGGAAGAAAATTTATCTTAATTTAATAAATTCAAATAAAGCACTGCATTTTATTTGATTAATAACTCCGCAAACTCCTGTAGTACACCTTCACCACCACATCTATTAAGTACAATTTTACTATGCATCTTAGCGTCTCTATGAGCATCTTGAACAGCCACTGGAATACCTACCATTTTCAATGCTGGAATGTCATTTATATCATTCCCGATAAAAGCCGTTTCCTCGGGTACTACACCATTCCTTTCGCATATCTCACTAATTTTCATGCCTTTTTCAAGAACTCCATTGTAACATTCTATTTCCAATTTTTCACACCGCCTAAGGACTACACTGTTCTGCTCACTTGTCAAGCATACTACTTTAATACCCCTGTTTTTCAATAGTCGCACTCCCCATCCGTCCGAGCGGTTACACACTACCTGTTCCCGGCCATCTTGATCGACGAGCACCTTATTATCGGTCATCGTACCGTCAAAGTCCACGATAACGAGCTTTAATTTAGCGAGCTGTCTAAGCAATGCATCAGAAACATTATTTTTATCAGTATTATGATAGCGTCCATTTATGATTTTCTCAATTAGAGAGATGTCCTCAAGTGTATCAACCTGAAAAGATCTTTCCAGCGGCATTATAGAAATGCCACACTTTTCACCGAATCTAGTCCTGGTTCGCTTTAAATGCTCTATCCGCATAAGATAAATGGCCCCGTTTTCCACAAATTCCCTGGGCAATTCCTGCCGCATGGGTCGTTTATCAGGCTTATAATTTACAGGACTAACGATGCTATTTTTACTATATTGCCATCTTCCCATAAAATGCTCTTCATAGGCTGAAAACACAGAGTCATATTTACCTGTACTCGCAATTTTATACGCTTCATCAATATCCTCAGACAATATAAGAGGAGATGTGCATTGTATGAATATCAGCCATTCCGGTATATATTTCTCACTAACCGCCAAATGATCTATAACGTGAAGCAATGCCTCTTCACTTTGATGATCATCACCGCTGATTTCAACTGGTCTTTGAACAGTCTCTGCTCCATATGCACTTGAGACTTCAGTAATCTTTTTGTCATCAGTTGAAACTATTACTCTGTTAACACATCTGCTCTCCAATGCAGCCTCAATGGCATACGATATAAGCGGCTTACCCGATATAGGATAGAAGTTTTTTCCGGGTATACCCTTAGACCCCCCCCTGGCAGGTATAATAGCTAACACTTCGCTGGAATTACTCATTAACAAATTAAATTATAATATATAAATAAGAAATATAACATTATGCCAACTCCAATATCTTTTCTATCTGTCCGTTATCAGCATATTCCCTGGCTCTCAGGAAAGTATCGGTACGTATGTCTCCAAAGTTAACCGGATCTCCGTCTTCATTATTTAAAACTTTTGTAGCATCATCCAATTCTAACACATATCTATGAAAATTGTCGTCGCAGATCGGGTCTCCATATTTGTCAAATGCTATTTCAAAATGCTTTTTTAATCCAGGGGCCACTACTTTCCACATGGCTGTACCAGGATATGCAGTTGCAGTAAACATTTTTTGATTCACCGACATTTTAGCTATTTCATATTCTGGTGTACCAGAAGTCAGTCCTTTAGTCATGTAGTCTTCTTGCCATAAAATAAACGCAACACTTGTTTTTAAATGCTCAAGTGCTTCGCCAGGATAACCCATAATCCACGTACAGTTTGCATGAATACCTGCAGACTTACAATTCTTAATTGCGTCAACCATAGTGACAGGGAACTCATATGTAGAACCATTGATATTCTTATTTACTAAACCGTTTTTTAATATAAAGCCACCTTTACGCATTTTAACCAAAGTATGCTCAGCCGCAGATTCAGCTCCAAAACCAATGTAGATGCAACCTGCTTCTGCCATATAGTGCGCACGTTCATCCGCCTCATCCATCCTTGTATGTGTGCCCCAGCGTAGATTAACACTCAGTTGATCAAAAACTCCTGGTAAGGTTTTTATTCTTTTCTTATCAACTGCGAAATTATCATCAACAAAACCTATAAAATCAATATTATACTTGTCAATATAATGTTGCATATGACTTACTAAATTCTCGGCAGATCTCATACCATAATTTCGCTCTCCTTGTGATCCACGATAACAAAAAGCACAATCATATGGGCAACCTCTGCTACTTAAGGTTGTTAAACTCCGTTTCATATTAAAAGGTGTTGCCGAACTATTGTTAGCTGCCAAGCCCCATACAGGAGTTACAATATAATCCTCCAGAACATTATTACCGTATGGATCACTTTCAAGTAACTCTACAGCGGCAAAAGGAATGCTATCTAAATTCCGGGGCCTATTACCTTCGTATATGAATCTCGGTTTTCCTTTTACATCGCCTTTATAATAAGAGGTTAACCTGCCGGATTTAATAGCCTTGCTCCACCCAAGCTCCTTTATCAGTTTGACATCTTTCGCTATTGCTAATATTACGTCGTCTCCTTCAGATCTTGCTATAGCGTCTAATTCAGGTATCCAATTAAACAATCCTGCTTTTATTTCTGTTGCTAAACCACCACCACTAACCAGGAAACAATCTGGCTGTAACCGTCTTACTATTTGTGCAATTATTTCCTGCCATTTTAGCGTTGTTATCTTTCCTGAAATGGCAACTATATCCTGATCACCTTTATTATTTAGATGGGCCGTGATTAAATTTTCCGCTTCTTTGGTTGTTAAATGACGGCCATTTGGTAATCCTTTAGATTTTGAAAGTTCATCCTTTATGCGATAGGCATTAAGATCAAGTAGACTTACATCAACACCATATTTACGCAAAATAGCCCCTAGGATCAGCGGCCCTTCCGGTATAACTGTCGGCATTGCTGTTTCCCGTAACGGCATATTGATAAAACATACACTTAAACCCTCAAATTCATTGAAACCTACGGTTCCAATGACGTCTGCCGGATGTAATCCAAATGAGCTCATATTAATTTTTATGTTTTTTCTGATAGAGGTGATATATTATTTCTAGGAATCTTTACTACTCATCTTTTTATACCAATGTGGAGTAGCTAAACTTTTTCTTGCAGGTTTTTCACTCTCAAGAATAAATCCTATTTCCCCATCTCCTAGTGCTACTTTAACTTTTCGAATTCCATTCACCAATGCTTGAAAACCTTGAGGCTCAAGGGAAGCCGCCTGGTCCGAACCATACATAGTTCTATCAAGTGTAATGTGTCTCTCAACAGATGTTGCTCCCAATACTGCTGCAGCGATAGAAATGGCAACTGCTTTCTCATGTCCACTATAGCCGACATTACAATTATATTTTTCTCTTAATGTTTTTATACCATTTAAATTCACTTCATAATCTTCTGTTGGATATGCTGACGTACAATGCATTAACTCAAAAGGACAATTATATTCCATAAAAATCTCTACGGCATTGTCAATTTCTTTATCTGTACTCATTCCAGTAGAAATAAATGTATATTTTTTTTCTGAAGCAACTTTATGCAATAGAGGCGTAACAGTAAGCATTGCTGAAGCAATTTTATTGTACTTTAAATCAAATTTACTCAAAAATTCTTGACTTTTTAGATCCCAGGTAGAGGCAAACCAATCAATATTATTCTTTCTACAAAAAGAATCTATTTCTTGATATTCTTTGAGCCCAAATTCTAAACCGTTTTTTTGTTCTCTATTAGTGGTGCCAAAAGGGCTCTCTCTATATCGATCTAATTCTTCCGGAGTATATACTTCTTCTATTGTTCTTTTTTGAAATTTAACTGCATTAAAACCTGCGTTTGCTGCTTCATAGATCAGTTTTTTTGCTATATCCAAATCTCCATTATGGTTAATACCTATATCTGCTATTATCAAGCATAAGCCATCTGAATTAACGGTTTGTCTTACAGTTTTTTTGTTATTTTCCATTATATTATTGTTTTCCTTTCAACGTTGTACAATTTACCTAGAAACTTTATCTGTTACCTTATGACAATAGAAAGTCATGAAATTACCGTAAAATGGAGGGGAGATATTATTAATATCGAAAATACGCAGTAAATTATCTTTCGTAAAATATTTTGTATCGAAATATGGGTATTCTACATTATCAATATGGAAGTTATGGTCCCGTAAAAAGCGATGCATTGATTCGTTTGAAAATAAGCTTACGTGTGTCTTGTCGTGTAAAAGGCGATAGTTATTCCCAAATCTTCTTGCACAGGCACTATCAAAATCAGGAGTACCAAGAATTAGAGTCCCACGATCCTTTAATATCCTATATATCTGCCCTATAATACTCTCTGGATTATCAACATGCTCAATGACATGATTCAATACAATTAGATCAAAGTATTCTTGTTTGAAATTAGCATCTTTTAGTTTTCCAACAAAAATTTCTCCCCAATTTTCAGCATATTTTGCAGCGAAACTTGATACTTCTACTCCGTATTTTGACCATTTATCACTAACCCCTGATAACAAATATCCTAATCCACAACCAATATCAAGTATTTTACCTGGTTTCATGGCGTTGATGAATGATAATACATCACGTAGATCTTCTAAACATTGCTCTCGCTCAAGCAGTCTATTTCTTTTTTTTCCATCCGGATCAGTTATTTCTTTCCAATAGCTTTCTTCATAATCAACTTTATCGGTTATTTTTCTAGAAAAATAATACTTGTTAGGAAACAACGTATAAAAATTATTCATTTTATTTGTTTTTCGTTTATGTATATTTCTAGCTAGTGCTTAATTATATGTTTTTTCAGAGCATCCATTATATCTAATAAGTCTACTGCATCAGCCACGGCTTCGTGCCTGTTTATGACTGGCTTTAAACCTAATTTCTCTTTGAGATCATCTCTTAAAAGATGGCTGCCTTTTATTCCGAATACCTTTATAGCTTCCTCCATTAAATTCATTCGAGGCAAGGTGGCAAAAGGATCATTAGCTTTACTCCTGAATGCGTTATCGCTAATTCTATTGTAGTCATCCCCCCACGAACAGATATACAATGAATAATTACAGTAAAGATCAATAAATCCAGAGATCTGACTAGAGACTACAGGGAATTTTTTTGCATTATCAATCTCTTCCTGGGATATCTTTAACAAATTCTTGCAGTAACTGGACAGGTGAGGATTTATTTCTGGCTTGGCGAAGCTGCTAAACTCCTTCAAATATTTTTTTTCTTTTATATTGTAAACTGCTATTCCAATTTGTAGTAGTTCGGATGGATATTGCGGGTCGGACCACAAGGTCTTAAGACTGTTCTCCCAACAAGTATACTCACAATCAAAGAACAATATAAGATCATAGTTCATTGAATCTTTTAGGGAAACTGTTTTGGTACAATCATTCATAACTCTTTATTGTAAAAAACGTATTTGTTTACTACAGTAAGACACTTCTATATGGTTAACATCGATGGGGGTAAATATTTTCACCGTTTATGAATGAGACAATTTAAATACAGATTCGGAGATAGCAAACTCTTCTTCAGTATCGACATCAAGTGCTTCAATATCGTTAATGACATATAAAAAGGGGTCGTATTTTTTGTTGTTCCAATAGGTCTTTGTTGAGAAAAAATGCTCTTTCTGGAACACATGAAAAGCATTTGCAACTTCATATAAAAATTCAGATTGTTGCGAAGTCACTTGTGTAAGAGGGTCCTTGTTGTTAACAGGCTCTCCATCCTGATTATAATACCATGTATAACGTTTTGTTGCAGATGTCATTGATTTGTATTGCCCTCCTCGAAATGCTTCAGCCGCTTGATCCAGAGTTTCTGCTTTCAAATGACCATGGCATGAATTAATCCACATACAATAGTCAAAGTCAATATCATGCAACCAGCTATAAGAGAGCATCATATCATCAGTATTTGCCATTTCTTTCGTTCTAATCCTTATTGAACTTGATGGCAAACCGCTTCTTGCAACTTCTAACAGTTCATCTTCATTCGCTCCGAAATAAACACCATCAAAGTTTTTAACTTTACCTAACCTTTTTACTGCTAACTCAACTAACGTAGTATTGGCAAACGGCCGTAACATCTTCCTTTTACACCTTGTGCTATTCAGACGGGCTTGTCCAACTGCGATTATCTTCATTTATCAATATCCCCAAATTTAGATTGTTATAGTATATATTGAAGTAAGCAGTACCGCCTAGTACTAACATCATCTAGGCCTTAAGTAACTTTGCCGGATCAATGCTGACACCTCTTTTTTTAATGTCGACATGAATATCTTCACTAACAACGGCATCTTTGTAAATTAGATTTGCCAGTTCCTCTTCTCCACCCTCACCAAAATCTTTAATAGTAAATGTTTTTTTACTATTTTGATAACGTTTCAAAAATACTGCAACATTATCTTCAACTTCTATTGTATTTGCCCAACGAATATTTAAGAGATGGAACCCATCTTCTTTTCTCCATCTTATCCGTTTAGGAACACTTATTCTTGCCCCTTCTTTAATACGTTTTATAGTATCTGGATCTTGAACAAATTTGTATGGTTTGAATATAAATTCTTTACCTTTAAACAATGGATCCTTGCCGTTCATTTTGCCACCGGCAGCAAACGCGTCCATACGACAACCAGTTTGACAAACGTCTATATAGTCGCAACCTTTACATCCTTCATAATAATAACTTTTATCTCTCCATTCTAACGCCCTCTTAAACACTTCTCGAAGTCCTATCTCAAATACATTACCATAGGCCCTGTCTTCCATAACACACCCATGTGTGTCCCCGGTAGAATTGACATTGAAACGATGCCCGGATTGAGTCGGACATCCCCGGCCTACAAAGTCTGCATATTTCTCTAAATCTCCCAATAAACAGAGGGGATAGCTGATAAGCGTAGCAACCTTTATCCCCGTATCATTCTTTAGACGAAGCAGCTCATCCAGGCCCTTGATTGATATTTCTTGATTGATACGATGCTGCCGTTCATCAGTTCGATCATAAGCAGGCGGAACTACTCTATGGGCAACAAACTGTGTCGCTCCAAGACTATGGATCAATTTACCTGATTCATAAATTGAATCTTTATTGCTATCAGTACAAATTGTGTTAACGCTTACGCGAATACCATTATCGACGGCACACTTTATACCATCCATCACTTTTTGATGTGAGTTCTTAGTCGCTGTAATCTTGTCCGTTGTTTCTGGATCCAGGTCATACCAGGATGTCAAAATGTGGTCCAATCCCGCCTTACGGAGACGCTGTATTTTTTCAGGAGTTGCCAGACTCAAGGTACTATTGACGCTCACCGAAAGGCCTTTACTAATCGTCTGTTTAACTGCATATTCAAGTAGGTCAAATTTTATCATCGGTTCGCCACCAGAAAGTACTAAATGAAACACTCCGCAATCAACAAATTCATCAATAAGCAGATCGAACTTTTCATATGTCAATGAATTGATACCAAAGGATTTTTCTCGCCAGGGATTATAACAATGCCCACATTTAAAATTACATTTTTCTGTAATTTCCAAATTAATACACGTTGGCGCAGAATAAACACGGTCTGGCACTTTGAAAATGCGTTCTTTTTTTTGTAGACCATTATTTATTGACATCTTACAATCTTTCATTATATAGCATTTATTTTGCTCTAAATTGTTTTTGGGTAAAGCCGAATGAACAATCTCAAAATATAGAATAATGATCAAAAAGATAATACCTAACCTGGTCAATCATTTTCTGATTGTAAATTATTTTCATTTTTGATTATGTAAATTGTATTTTTCCTCGTAATGCACTGATATCTGATCAAGGACTTTCAAAGCATATTCACTAGCACCATTTTGTATTGCAAAATTTCTATTTTTGATTAACTCGTGGGCCTCTGAATCTGTATTATTACGAGGAACTCCTGCTTTTTTTAGCATTTTTTTCGTTTTCCGGGTCATTTTAGTTTTAAGTAACACTTCAATTTTTTCCAAATAAGGCCAAGGGTCAATTACAAATTTCTCAAAAGGAATAGTAATACATTGCAACTCATATATTTCCTTAAATTTATTTTTGAATGATTCGACCTTCTCTATTTGATTATGCATAACATATATGGCTCTTTCCACAGGGTTAGATTTCAAATAGAGTTCCTCGTAACCTTTTGCCCAGAAAGGAACCTGCTCATCTTTATACCTTAAAAAAGGATCCGCTACTTGGCGCAACCGCCCTTCAGAAGTTGTCCATTCTTCATTATAACGGGTTTGCTGTACTAACATAGACATTGGATGTCTAACAATATCTATTATTACCACCTTGTCACCAAAACTATTGAAAATAGGCTCGCTGAAACCAAGCATGCTATGCGTCATAAAATGCAATATCGGTCTTTCTAATCTTATTCTTTCTGGTATAAGCTTATCACCTTTTGCAAAAAGTCTTTTTATGTAAACCCAGAAGTTTGGATCTTTAAATACACTGGATTGATCTGACACTCTGAAATTCACGTTACGACTCATCATCGTATTATATAAGACTAAATCTGCCTCTAATTTGATCATTGTTTCAGCACCATCACCGGTTATTTTCCCTAAATCTCTAAGCGCACAAACGCGTTCAATTTGAGTAGAAAATTGAAGCAATTCTACCCTATCCATAGAAGCTACAGCAGAGTCAAGTACGGCTTTTCCACAACCCGGCTGCCCATCCACCAAGACCAACTGTTGTAATAGAATATCGTCTCTTACGACAACATGTTTATTTTTCATAATGAGAATATTTATCAGTAAAAAAACTCTGCCGAATAATTAAGTTATCGGGTATTTTATATGTTTCTGCCCCGTAACCTCTGCCAAATGTTTATTGAACACGTCAATCCTAGGTTTGTGCGGCGAGCATAGTACCCAATTGATTTCAATTTAAATTTAAAATCATAACTTCTCTATCTATTTAACATAGACCCTGAAGATGTATCGGGCCAATCCCTTCACATCCTACTAAAATTATATGATCCATATTACAAACGATTATGGATTGCTTTATTAATCTTTCCCCTTGAAGTTGTCACATTTATTTGCCCATTTAGCAAGATCATACCCTTCTTCGATCAATCCATCCCGAGCCTTTATCAATCCGTCCCCAACAAAATTGAACAAATGCGCTGTCGCAACGGCGTCCACTTGATCATTTTTTAGTCCTTCAGATAAGTGGTGATATTTACCTGCACCCCCTGCCATTATAACTGGAACTGATATATCATCAGGTAAAATATCGAGCATTTTCATTAAATATCCCTGCCCTGTGCCATCTCGATCTATGGAATTAAAGTATATTTCTCCAATTGGCATGTTTGCAAGATTTAGCAGATATTCTTTTACCTCAATTTCGATTTTTCTTGATCCATTTTCAATCCAGATGGAATAGTCCCCATCCATATTTTTTACATCAACGGATGCAACAATGCACTGAGATCCAAATTCCTCCGATAAGCTATAAACCAACTCCGGACTTGAATATAATGGTGTATTTATCACAACCTTATCTGCACCAGATCGCAGTAATTTCTTTGCCTGATCAATATTTAGAATTCCCCCTCCTGCTGCAATTGGAATAAAGCACTCCTCTGATAAAGTTCTGACATGAGACCTGAACAGATCTTCATTTTTTTCCCCTCTAGTAACGTTAAGGATCACTAGTTCATCGATTGAAAAGGAAATCCTTGAAAACACATAATTCTTTTTCAGCCATTCCAGGTTCCCCACTTTTTGCAGTCTAAAATTACGACTAAGTGCATATTCCCCATTATCAAACAACAGGGTAAATATCATACGTTTCTTTAACATAAGGGATTCAAGCTGTTAAGAAGTTTTTAATGATCTGCAAGCCATTTGTCTGGCTCTTTTCAGGATGAAATTGTGTACCCATAACATTTGATACTTCAAATGCCGCCAGAAAGTTCTCAATATATGAACATTCTCCTATAAGACCGGTTACATGCTCTGAAAGCATCCTGTATGAATGTACAAAATAGAAATCAGAGTTTCTCGGTAAATTCGAAAAAAGCCCCTTGTTTTCAGAAAACTTCACAGTATTGAAACCTACATGAGGCACTTTTAATGTCGGATTTTTTGTATTGTTATTAAAACGTTCCACCTTGTTAGGGACAAGTCCCAAACCCTGTGCCATGCCATCCTCAGTGCTTTGTGATCCCAAAAGTTGCATTCCCAAACAAATACCCAGTATCCTTCCCCCTCTTTTAATAACCGCACTTTTAATCGCATCTTCAATACCAAGGTGTCGAATATTGTGCATAGCCTTTCTAAATGAGCCCACACCCGGCAATATTAAATGGGAAGCTTTCGAGATTACTTCCGGATTATCGGAGATATCGACTTTTGAGCCCACATAATTTATTGCGCTTTTCACAGACCAGATATTTCCCATCCCATAGTCTATAATAACTACATTAGCCATTTTTTAATGCCAATCTATTGTAAACTTCGGTTTCCAATATCCATCAACTTTCTCAAATAATTCCTTGTTGGCATACTTATCAATCACCATATCAAATTCTTTTCTTTCCATTTGATAATATTCAAGGTAAATATCAATAAACTCTTCAGGGAAATGCCCATCAAAAAGCTTTACGAGGTTTACCCCCTGTTCACGAGTCATTGCACCTCTTCGGATTTCAATTCCAACATCTTGCGTAGCACGACCAAAACCAAATTTTAAATACATCATATAACAATGAAGGGAATATAAAGCCTGGTCGTTTTGTGCAAAATTAGTAAAAGTCCCTGAACCTGCTTCTTCTCTCTCTTGGAGGCCGCAATTTTCTTTGGCCACGATATAATTGCGATATGGATCCCATGCTTCATAATAACCAAATTTGGCCATACGAATATTTACATTGTCTACTTCTTCCTGCGAGGGAAGTATGAACCAGAATAACTCTTTCTCGGATAATCCGGACTTCTTCAAGACCGTATCATACCCGCTGTCAAAGTACACCTTTAAAGTAAACCTGATATCAAAACAAGGTTTATTTTTAAAC
>Ga0209045_1002589_pt1 | contig 13008 bp, 15 predicted proteins | sample SaaInlLV_10m_DNA_4_FD_184664 | JGI IMG/M metagenome (GOLD analysis project Ga0209045, IMG submission 184664) | Marine microbial communities from expanding oxygen minimum zones in the Saanich Inlet - Saanich Inlet SI072_LV_200m_DNA (SPAdes) (version 2) | ecosystem: Environmental > Aquatic >...
TTCCGGTTGCCCAGCGAGGACGAGTGGCTGGCTTTCGCCCAATGCGGAGACGGCCGCGAGTACCCATGGGGCGGTGAGTACCCGCCGCGGAGCGGGCAAGCAGGGAACTACTCTGGACAGGAATCGGCATACAAAGGGAAAATCGATGGCTACACTGATGGCCACGCGGTCGCATGCGATGTCTCGGAGAGTTGGAAGAACCCTTGGGGCCTGTATGGTGTGGGTGGTAATGTGTGGGAGTGTTGCGCGAAACAGGCTGACATAAAGCAGTCATTAGGCGCGTGGCGCGGTGCGTCCTGGGACGACGTCGGCGAGGACGGTCTGCGCTGCTCGGGTCGCGGCAACGTCTACGGCGTCGGGTCGGCCCGGAACTACGACGTCGGCTTCCGGTTGGTGTTGTCGCGCTGAGGGCTGAATTACTATTTTATATTTGTACTTTTGGTCGGCCGGATGGCCGACACGGTCGCGAGTGACGAGCGAATGCGAGGAGCGAGCATCGCGTTCCCGCGCAGAGCGCGGTCGATTTGGATCGGGGATTTTGCTTAGATGAAACCTGACGCACAACGCCCGCCGCTGTACACGGTGTGGGAGGAATTCACGGGCTGGACGATGGATCACACCGCCAAGATCCCGAAAAGCCAGCGGTTCACCTTCGGGCAACGCATTGACGGCCGCACGCTCGATGTGCTGGAGCTGATCGTGCAGTGTATCTACCGGACGGACCGGACCACGGGCCTGCACCGGATCAATCTCGAGCTCGAGGTGCTGCGTGTGCTTTGGCGGGTCGTTCAGAAGCGGGGCTGGCTCAGTCTAAACCAACTCGACTACGCACAGGCTCGCATCGACGAGGCCGGACGCATGGTGGGCGGCTGGCTCAAGCAGCAGAGGGAATGATGGCGAAGACGTTCGGCAATCTGTTCCCGCGGATCTGCTCCCTTGAGAATCTCTACGAAGCGGCCCGCAAGGCCCGGAAACGCAAGACACGGCAGGAATGTGTGGAGCGTTTCGAACTGCATCGCGAACGCTTCCTACGGCAACTCAGGGACGAACTGGCCAGTGGGACGTGGCGGCCGTCGGGCTACAGGACTTTCCGGATTTATGACCCGCGTGAGCGGCTGATCAGCGCGGCGCCGTACCGTGACCGAGTCGTCCATCACGCTCTGTGCAACGTGATCCAGCCACTCGTCGAACGTCGCTTTGTGGCCGACACGTTCTCCTGCCGAAAGGGCAAAGGCACGGGCGCGGCACGCGAACGCTGCCGCTTGTACACAAATCGGTACCCCTATGTCCTCAAGTGCGACATCCGCAAGTTCTTTCAGAGTGTAGACCACGATGCGCTGATGGCGAAGCTGGCCCGGACCATCCGCTGTCGCCCCACGCTCCAGCTTTGCTCCGCGGTCGTGGAGTCTTCCTGCGATGACGAAGTGCCGCCGGTCACCTTCCCCGGCGACACGGCGCGAGCTCTTGCTGGCAAGAGACGGGGGTTGCCGATCGGGAACCTGACCAGCCAGATCTGGGGGAATCTGTACTTGGACCGCATCGACCACCTGGTCAAGGAGACGTGGCGGGCACCGGGGTATGCCCGGTACACGGATGATTTCCTGATCTGGGGCACTGATAAGACCGACCTATGGACGATCCGTGAACGCATTGCCGAGGAACTCATCGACGAAAGACTGCTGCTACACGACCGCAAGACACGCGTGCTGCAGTGCAGTGAAGGAGTTCCCTTTCTTGGTTTTCGCTTCTTCCCGGGACGGGCACCGCGGGTGTTGGGGGAAGCGAAACGGCGGTTTGAGAAACGGACACGGAGGCAGGTTTCTCGCTGGGATCGCAGTGACACGCAGGCCCAAGAAATACGCACATCCATTGCCGGGTGGTGCGCGTTCGCACGCTATGGCAACGTCAGAGGCCTTTTTACTGGTTACCGAGCACGAGGTTTCGGGTTGACGGGATAGATGTTCGATGCGTTGGCGGCGCGTGGCGCGGTGCGTCCTGGAACAACAACAACGAGGACAATCTGCGCTGCTCGAATCGCAACAACAACAACGACGGATCGAACCGGAACAACAACAACGGCTTCCGGTTGGTGTTGTCGCGCTGAGCGCCTGTCCCGGTCGGTGAGACGACTGTTCTGGCTCGAGCGACGGTGTCACGGGGATACCGTCGGCATGTCATGACAGGCCCACCCGTCGATCCGGTCCCCGCGTTGGCGGGGCGAAGACGCGATGCCACCCCGGGGCTGGTAGGTCCGGTGTATTTGCTCCGGTTCCGACGGTCCCGAGGTGGCCCCCCTCTCCAGGCGGAAAACTGCCGTCTGCGGCGTCAAGGCCCGCTCCCGGAAGTCGCGGCTCGGCTGGACACGGGGGCCCCTGCTGCCGTAGCGCGACGCGGAGTTACGCCCTTCGATGTGTTCTCCGGACCTTCGGCAGGGGGTGACGCTCGTGTGTAACTTCGGCACGGATCGCAGTCTGGGGTGACCGTCAGAGCCGCGACTTGCGGGAGCGGTCTTGTTTGGCACTGCCCCTGGAAACCGCTCCCGAAAGTCGCGGCTCTGTTCAGGCACCGAACAACCGCAAGTTACGCCCTTCGATGTGTTCTCCGGACCTTCGGCAGGGGGTGACGCTCGTGTGTAACTACACCCGGTTTGACCACGGGACACACCGTTGGAGGCGCCGCTTCTCCGTAAGCGGCCAGACCGGTTGCGTCCCGTGACCGCGTCAGGACGCGGAACGCGACCGCACGCGGGAGAACCGGCTCCTCCATGCCTCTCAGGGCAGTTACACCTTCTGCCCTGACTGTCCGAGCCGCGGCTCGGATGTACACGCACGCCTCCGTCAGTTGCCTTTCCGCGCTTCTTACCGAATTTCCCTTCTCGCCGCGTAAGATCTGCTGCGTCGTCCGGATGTGTGATAGAGAATCGGTTCGGGCATTGGGTCCGAGCGCGATGGCAACCACACCAGTCGGAGGACATGGCCATGCCCCTGGATATCCAATCGCCCTTTTTTATGAATTTTCCCCAGCCTCGCGTAAGAACCACCCGGCTTGCCCTGGATGTGTGCATGAAAGCCGGCTCGCCCCCCCGAGGGCGCGGCAGAAACGACCCCAACAGACAGGAGGACAGGACGATGAGAACACCGTGGATCAAGACAGGACTGGCGATGCTGGCAGTGGGACTTCTGGCAACTGGCTGCAGCACAACCGGACAGGAAAAGACCTGTGGCTTCCCTGATGAGAACCGGGCGGTACCGGTGTCGATTGCTTTGACTGATTGCACCGGTTGCGAACTTCGCGTACCGGACCGCCGAGATCCGAAGGCAGTTGTTGCGTTCGCCCGGACACTCTCGGCCAATGGGCGGTTTGATGAAGCCGCTGGGGTCTATCTGGACGCAGCCAAGCGCTTCCGCTCCGCCGACGAGCGTTTTGAGGCCGACTGCCGCAAAGCAGCCGTGCGCGAATACTGGCTGGGCGGTCATCCGGACAAGGCACGTGAGCTTCTCGACGACATTGAGGCCAATCAGGATCTGTACAGCCGGGCAGCCGAACAGGATAGCCTCCGCAAACTCCGCGAGCTGCTCACTGTTGGGGATGCGCAGGAAGAACTCTGAGGAGGAAGAGAGTGATCGGTTTGGTTGATGCGAAGACGAGTGAGTGGTGTAGATGATCCAAGGAGGACTCTGAGGATGAACACGAAACGGACCGGAACGATGACAATGGCCATCCTGATGGCACTGGTCGGGTTGATTGGCCTGGCAAACAACGTCCGAGCGGATGAACGAACAGGACGTCAGATCAGTGAATTGGTTTCTGACTTGAACCGTGGACTGACCGAGGCGCGGAAGAAAGTCGAGAAGCTGGAGACAGAACGCCGGGAGGCCCGGGATGCACACGCCGGCGATGTCCTGCCGGAACGGAAAGCAGCTCTCGAGCGTTTGGCCGAGACCAGCAAGGCTCTGGACGAAGAGAAAGACCCGGAAGAGAAGCTGGCGCTTTCTGAGGAACTGGACGGACGTTTGCTTGAGGTCGGTACGCTGAGTGCGGACTACCTGGAGGCCATGAAAGACGAGCTGCTCGGGGAGGACGAACAGATGCGCATCATTGACGAGGCGCTGTCAGATGCCATTCTGAAGATGGGGAAGTTGCAGAGCTTGACCGCGGAAGCCGGCGGAGAGCAGAGCCCTCGGCAACGCCGTGAGGCAAAGCGTCGGGCCCGTCGCGAACTGCAGTCGGTGGCCAGGATGGTCGAGATGCTGGCCCCGAAGACAGGCAGCAAGAAGCGCTGGAACAGCGTCCGTCGGACGATCGCCATGCAGAATGCCTTGCTCAAGCGGGCCACCCTCGACCACGCCGAACTCCGCACAATCCTTGCGGATCAGCAGGCCGTCTACGAACAGGCGCAGGCACAGATCTCTCTGGCTCGCCAGGGCATCACCGAGGAACGAGACATCCTGCAACAAGTGGCCCTGGGAGAAGTGGCCCGGTCTCTGGTGCGCAAAGCCGCCCGTCTGATGCTCGGCACCTGCCGTGTAGAGGATATTGGGGCGACCGCCTTCCTCAGCGCGGAGAGGCGCCAGCAGAGCCTGTTTGACTTTCTCGAGCAGGAGGAAGGAAGGGATCTCGACGGCTCGGGCGCAGGTGGTGCCGACAGCGACGAACCCAACGGGTATGGCGACTTCCTCAATGAAGCGATTTGAGGGAGAAGTGATCCGTGAACCGTGATCCGTAATCAGTGAACCCTGAACCGTGATCCGTGAACCGTGCACCGTGAACTCTGAACTCTGAACTCTGAACTCTGAACTCTGAACCCTGAACCCTCTACCGGAGGAACGAACCATGAAGAGAATCGCACTCATTCTGACGATCGCAGCCGTAACATTCACGACGGGAACGTTCCCGTGCAACGCGAAGGGGACGGCCACAGCCAAGTTGCGCAGCAGCCTGATTCGGCAGCAGGGAAACGACACTGAGTCGTTGGTCAAGATGTGGGTCAACGGCACGCGGGGGGAGGCCATGGTCAATCTGCTCGCGGAGCTGGTGACCCGTGACGTCCGCCTGCGGGCAATGGATCCAGGTAATGCCAAGAACTCGATTCTGGCGGGGGTCGAGATCGAGAGGGCCAAGAGTCCCGAGGACCTTGCCCGGATGATCGTTCTGGAGTACCACCGTCGTCGAGGTATCGATCTCGCGGCAGAGGAATTCGTGACCGGCGATTACCTGATCCGCAAAGGCGACCTGAAGGCGCCGGACGCCAGGCCTACAAGTGACCGTGGAGATTCCTGAAACCACAGCCGCGGGTGACCTCGCGCCGTCGAATAGGAAAGGGACGGGAACATGCAAGCAGATCTGGCACAAACAGGCGGGAAACACGACACCGTCTTGGTCCGAGGAGGCATCTGCTTCCTCATCGGCCTGCTGCTCTGGGCGGCCGTAGCCGCGAGCCAGCGGCTCGGCGTCCACGGAGCCCTGCTGTGGGTGTACCACCAGGTTGGCATCACCGCTGTCGCTTTGGCTCCCCTGTCCGTGTGGGGGCTCTGGGTGGCGCTGTGCGGCACCGGGGATATCGATGAGACACTGGCGTACATCGGTACCACGGCTCAGCGGTTTGGCCTGCTGGGAACCACGATCGGATTGGTAGCTGCCACCGTGAAGATGGGGTCGAGTGTGCAATCCGGAGCCGCTTCGGCTGTCAGTGGCGCCCTTCCGGCCGTGGGCCAGGCGTTGCTCAGCACAGCGGTCGGCTTCGTCATTGCCATCGGCTGTGACTTCTGCCGTTACCTGCGGTCACGCGAGACGGGAGGTGCAGCATGAAGGCTGGGGCACGCTTCAGTGGAAATGGGGTTGAGGGCATGCTGGATGTCGTGCTTGGCTGCACCTTGGTTTTCATGCTGATGACCGGTTTGGTGAACGTCGAGCAGGGCACTGGCCAGGAAGTGACCCTACCGAAGATCGACTTGAGCAAGGCACAGGGCGGGGGTAATGGCGCAACCGAGACGCGGCGCACGACTGTCAGCCTGGCTATGGAGGGAGGGACTCCTGCGGCCTGGATTGGCAAGGATCGGGTCGCATTGCCCGACCTTCCGGCACTCTTGGCAGAGCGTGGCAAGGGGGGCGTCCACGTCGGACTGCGCCGAGCCATCGACGTGCCCTGCGGGATCGAGGACCAAGTGATGATCGCCTGTCGAGACGCGGGTGTGCAGCAAATGGCAATCATCGTTGAGGCCCAGGCAAACGGAACGGTCGATACGACGCCGTGAAAACGGCTGACATGGACCATGGCAGAAACAGAGCAAAAGGACAAGGAGATGGATATGCGATTGTCAGGAATAGTCATTGCCGCGGTTCTGATTGGAGCCGGGTACCTCACCGGAGCCGTCTGCGAACGCTTCGGTCGCCATCCCGAGGCAATATGGGGGCGAGCCCAGGAGTTGGCATCCACCCTCAAGAAGACGGGTGGTGATCGAGCGCAGGTGGCGGGTAACCGTGAAGATCCTCTCCTTCGAGAGAAGGACGCCCGATTGCCCCTGGAAGAGGACGCCGTCGAGGCCCCACCCGATCACGAGGGGTGGCAGAAGGACGACATCGCACAAGACGAAGATGAGTTCGTCGATGCCTCACAGCCGGAGGACGGGAAAGATGTGGCTCCGCCCAGGAAAGGGCGTAAGCCTGCGACTGACGTCGAGGCGCTGATTGCACGCCAGTTGGCGATCGCCAACGAACTGATGGGAGAATGACCGATGAGTGCTTCCAAGCGACGCAAGCGGTGGGGGATCGCGACAGGGGTTGTGGGCCTTCTGATTCTGGGCGTGCTGTCCATGGTCGGTTTGGCAGGACGGCGGCCTAAGGAGCCACCGATTCCCGCAGGCAGGCAGACTGAGATGGTCGTGGGGATCGAGATCGCCCCCATTACCCAGCCGGCCAAGCAGACGTTGACTCCGGCAATAGCGAAGGTAGCCGTTTCTGCAGGAATGAGACCACAGCAGGCGAAGGGGGCGGAACCGGGACCAACTGGCTCGCTCCCCCCCCTGCGAGCCAACTATCGTCGCTATATGGGGTTCGTGGCCTACGCCCGTTGCATGGAAGCGCTTGGGGCCGCATTCTATCTGTACCAACCTGGCCATGCATACGTCTACCGTATAGACCCGGTCCGCTTCTCGGTGGTCCGGGAATCGGTGGAGGACCTGTCCAAACACGGTTTCAGCCCGCGCAGCCGAGTCATCAGCGATGAGCCCGCCTTGAAGAGCGCCGTCGACCAAGTCCGACAACGCTACGGACTCAGCGATCCTGAGATCGTGATGCTTGTGCCAACAGACCTGGAGGGCGGACTCTCCAGCTACCTTGCGGGACACTTACCGGCGGCCGCATCGGTCGAGTTGCGCAACGTCGTGGCCCTGGACGGACACTACCGCCCACGCGGACATGGCATGTGTCTGGTGGTGACCCAAGTGACCACCGATGACGGGCGACAGGTCAAGACTGATCTGACCGTCCCCTTGGGGTAGTCTCGTTTCTGCCGCGGGGTGCCCCTGGCCAGCGAGGCAAGCTCGTGTCGCGCTTGTCTCCGGGCCCCGGCTGTTCAAGCCGACTGGGATGTGTCCAAGAGCGAGGATGAAGCCGCCAAGGGCTGGCCGGATCGATTGGCCAGAGCCTGAATGCCGCGTTAGGTTGAAGAGCTTGCTTGAAGGGCAGGTATTTCAGGATGTACCAAAGGAAAGGAAAGATCAGATGGGAGAACTATCTGTGAGAATCTGTGCGGGTGTCACTTTGCTTCTCGGCTGTCTCGCTGGCCTGGGGTGCCGCTCGACCTCGAGCGTGCCCGTGGTCGCGCCTCCGCCGCCCCCGGTCTGCTGCGAGGAGAAGGTTGAGGTGCGAGTGGAGAAAACGACACAAACCACGGTGAAACCGGTAGGGATTGTCATCGAGTGACCGTCCTTGACGTGACGGTGGGTGGAGAAACCGCCCCATGGCCACACGGAAATGTGTGCTGTCCACATAAGAAAGTGTGGTCGCCCTCGGATGTCGAGCAACGACATGCTCCTGAGACTGGAGTAGGAAGCGTTCGGTTCAGAGCCAAATGAGAAGGAGAAGGTGAGATGGAAAAGCGTGGAATGTTGAGTCTGGCGCTAGCGACATTGGTCCTTGGTTTGGGATGTACTGTTACCGTCTCAGCCGGGGTCCCGCGGCCCAAGCACAGGACCCTGGACTTGCCGTCCGCCTGGAAAGGCGTCACCCCAAAGGCCAGGATCATGGCTCTGACCGCTGCGAAGGCTGACGCCAGGCGGGCCTTGGGTGAGCGCGTGCTCGGAATCATGCTCAAGTCCGGAGCGACTGTCAAGGACTGCCTTGAGGCCAGCTCGCGGGTCGAGGGCGCGTTCCAGGGGGTGTTGACCGGGGCGTCGGCGACGGAAAAGACCGAATACCGCGACGATGGGACTGTCGAAGTCGTCTACGGGGTCACGTTGCGCAAGGTGATGGAAGTCATCCGCAAGGGAGTGCGCAGGACGGACACCGGGGGCATCAAGCAGATCAGCGAAACGTCCTACGAGAATCAGGACCGGCTGATCGAGGCCCTGGGCTGCAGTGCCGCCCTCCGCACACGCGGTGCCAAGCTGGTTCAGGCGAAACGGGCAGCCGAGATGGAGGCCTACTCGGAGATGGCCAAGCGTGTCCTTGGCGTGAAGATCAGCTCCGCGACGCGTGTGAAGGATGCGTGCCTGGAGAGCGACGAAGTGATGGAGTCGGTCAGCGGCTTGCTCAAGGGCATCAAGCCGACCGAATACTTCTACAACGACGACGACAGCGCCACCGTGTCCATGCAGCTCAAAATGCGCGAGGTGATCGAGACTATTGAGACGATTACGCGCCACTATCGCCAGGGCAAGAAGACCTCCAAAGAGACGCTTAAAACCGTGAACCATGATATCGTTGACCGCGTCTACACGGTGACAGGACATGGTGTGTGCAAGCAGGTGCCGCAGAAGGTAACGCAGACGAGGCCACCGAAGAAAGCTGCAGCCCCCAAGGAGCTCTACAAAGAAGAGATCACGATCATCAAGCGCATCATCGATCAAGGCATGGTTGTCGAGTAGAAATCACCTTGGACCGCCACAGTGATGAGGGTATGGACCATGCGTTGTGAACGTTGGCAGAAAGAAGCGCTTTTCGGAGTGGGGGTGTTGGTCGCAGTAAGCGTGTCGGCCCTTGCGCAGGTCCCGGCTCCTCGCACCCGCGTGGTTTCACTGCCTCCGATTTGGCAACAGGTCACGCCTCAAGAACGGCTGCAGGTCGTCGCGATCGCCCAGGCCGACGCTCGCCGAGCGTTGGCGGAGCGTGTCCTCGGGTTCCGCCTCGATTCAGGGATGACGATCAGCGACCTCGTGCACTCGTCTTCGAAGGTAGACGCTGGGCTCGATGCCGTGCTCAAGAGGGCTGGCGAGACAGAGCCGCCTGAGTACCGGCAAGACGGAAGCGTCATGGTTGTCCACGGTGTTCGGTTGGGTGATGTCCTGGGCGCTGCTTCGGGAAGCGGGCAGGCTGTGGTTGGTGATCGCCTGATCGAGGCCTTGGGATGCGGGGCACTTCCGGGCAGCAAGGGGGCGCGTCTGATTGCCGCCAAACGGGCCGCTGAGCTGGATGCGTTCTCCGAGATGGCCAAACGGGTCCTCGGAGTAAAAATCACCTCCAGAACAACCGTCAAAGACGCGTGCCTGGCCAACGACCGGATCACCGAGTCGGTCACTGGTTTTCTCAAAGGAATCAAGCCCACTGACATCGTGTACAACGACGATGAAAGTTGCGAGGTGACGGTCCAGCTCAAGATGCGCGAGGTGATCGAGACGGTCGTGTCGGTCACCCGCCATCACGGCGGGGTGGACGGCGTTTCGCTGGAGAGCATGCAGGCCGTCAACCGTGATATCGTGGACCGTGTGCTCAGCGTGAAGGGGCACGGTGTAACCGGGCCCGCACAACAGCGCTCGGGCCTGCCGGGCGCCCGCGCGGAGGGCAACACAGTGACGCGCCGAGCTGCGGCCGCCGGGCTCGCAGCGGAAGCTGAATCACTCCCAGTGGGAGGGGGCACGGCCGAGGGAATCGGTCGCGCCAACGCGGCCTTGCCTAACGCCCGGGAGCAGGCCCTAACCGAGGCCCTGCGGGACGCCGTTCGGCAAGGAATAGGTGTAGATATTCTGAGTGAGTCCAGGGTCACCAACTTCGCTCTCGATTTCGACCGTGTCTTCACTCATGCCTTTGGGCATGTGAGAGACTACCGCATCCTTGAGCAGGCTGTCGATGACGCTGGGCTTTACACGGTCCGAGTCCGAGCGACCGTTGCGAAGGGCGTGCCGGGGCGAGACGACGTGCTTGCCCTGCGCATGCTCGTACAGCTCAAGGGCAGCCCGAGTGTGGCTTTCGAGACGTCGGAATCTATCGATCGTGTGACGGGGGCCGGCGCCCTGACCAAGTCAATCTTCCAGACGCTTGCACTGGATACAGGGCTTAACGTGATCGACTTGGCTCAAGCAAGAAGCAGCACGGCACGACGCTCCCGGCGTGACAAGTTGTTGGGACGAGCTCAGCAGAGCGCGGTCCGCGATGCTGAGCTGGTTTTGCCCTACGATTTCCTGATCAAGTCAAAGGTCAACGGGGCTCACACTGGGACTGCCCAGCTCTATGGAACTCGTGTCCAGCGCTTCTCCTTTGGGGCCGATATGTCGGCAATCTGGCCGGAGACCGGTGAAACGATCGCCCAGGTGCGTATCCCAAGCACGGATATCTCCAGCAGTAAGCGCGACGTCACGCAGGCCGCTCGCGATGCCATGGAGCGTCTGTTGCGCGGCAAGTTGCCCGTTTCCCGAGACGCCTCCGCACTCACGCTGTTCAACAGAATTCTGATGCGCTGGGTTACCGAACTGGACTTGGGTAGCCGAATTCGTCTCGAATTCGACCGCTTGGATCGGGCGAGCTTCGATGCGATTGTTCAGGGGCTCAGAGGCACGCCTGGGATTGGCCTGGTGTCGGTGAAGAGCTTTGATCCCCGTGGCTTCTCGAAAGTCGAGGTGGAGAGCCGATCCAAGGCTTCTGATCTGAAGAATACGGTCCTTGCCCTGGCGGCAGGGCGTGTTCGGGTTGATCGCGTCGTCAGCAATCACCTACAGTTTGTGACAGTCACGGTGGTGCCAAAGCCGGAGAAAGAGACCGCTGTCCCTCCCGCGGCTGAGAAGGCTGCCCCGAAGCCGGCACGCCCGGTGAGCAGACCGGGAGCTCAAGTTCCTGTTGCGCCATCAGCGGAGCAGAGCGCTCGGGACCCGCTCCCGGATGACCAAGGGGAGAAGAGCCTGCCGCCATGGATATACGGGGCCGGCGGAGCCGGGGCAGTGGCACTGCTGTGGGCCGTGTACGCCGCCGGACGTCGACAAGGCGGTTGACGGGGCATGCCACCGGTTTGGCAACTGTCCGTCAGAGCCGCGACTGCCGGGAGCGGTCTTCTTGGTGGTGTTCCCGGGCATCCTTTCCCGGGATTTCCTGCAACCGGGGAGTTGGTGCCAAAATGCCTCCTGCCGCCATGGGAAGCATCGCCTGGGAACGAGAACTCAAAGGAAATCGACATGCATCGTTCAGAACATGTGTTTCTTCCGCTGGCTTCTGTTCTACTGGCTCTCTTGGGCACTGGTTGTCAAGCGCAACCCGTGGCTTCCAGAGAGCCCGGAATTCTGGGGACTGGGAACGCACAGCCACGGATCCAGATCACTCAGAATGTCACCAAACCGCGACAGGCGGCTCCTTCTCCTACTACCTTGAAGACGACGTTTGATGTTTTGCTTAGTGAGCTCTTCCGCAGGTCCACTGGCGGGACATTGCCGCGCCGAGTTGCGGTCGGGGAGTTCCCCTGTGAGAACGCTGGACACAACGGGCTCAGTACGGTGTCGCGCATCATCCGCGATGAGCTGGAGTTTGCCTTGGGACGCTACCGGGGAGGTCCACAGCTGGTGGCTCGGAGCAAGCTTGATGACCTGCTCAAGGAGCAGGAGCTTCAGTCCCTAGATTTCCTGGATCCGAATGCCGAGATGGTGCCCGTGACGGTCAAGAGTGTGGAAGCCGTGATTCGAGGACACTACCTCGTGCAGTACCGGCCGTTTCAGGTGCGCGTGAAGGCTGAGTTGGTGATGCTCAATGGAGGGACGGTGCAAGCAGCAGGAACGACCATCGCAGGTGGGACTCTTGGCGTAGACGGCGTTCTTCCGGGCACCCCCAAGAAGATCGTGAACGAGACATTCCTTCCTGCTTCCGACAACAAACAGGTGCAGCAGAACGTTGCCTCGGTGGGGAAGATAAGTGCTGCCGTTAAAGAGTCATTCAGGCTTCAGGTGAACGCTGCTGGTGGGCGCCGTGATCTTGCCCAAGGCGAGAGGCTGGTCCTCTTGATACAGCCTGAGCGGGATTGCCATATCGCGATCCTCGACCACCTGTGTGACGGCAGTACCGTGCTGCTGTTTCCGAATGCCTACTGCCGTGACACATTCACCCGTGCTGGCACGCAGCGCCCGATCCCTGATCCGGCCATGCGTTTCACGCTCGATGTGGAACCCCCGTTCGGTGCGGACATTGTGCAGGTGATCGCCTGCACAAGCAGGCAGAAGCTCGACGCGTTGCTCAGGGAACGCCAAGGGATCGCCGGCTCACCCTACGCCGCTGTTGATCGTGGAGTGTTGACCCGGGGGCTGACCCGCGGCTTCGGGGTGACCGGGAAGCCTGGCGCCACTCCTCTCCCAGGCCAACCTGGCGGGAACACAGACACCGGTCCGGTCATGTGGAGCGAGGCACAACTCACCTTCTACACCTATCCGAAGAAGTGAGCGCCCGGGAGGCGGCGTTGGAGGGCGAGCGGCCCGCGAGCCGTGTCGTTGGGCAAGGCGTTGGCGGTCAAGACGGCTCCGGGGCCTGTCGCCCTCCAGGGCCCGTTGGTCACCCCCGGCTTCGGTGGCGGGCACCCCGTTGGAGGGCGAGCGGCCCGCG
>Ga0209045_1002593_pt1 | contig 12992 bp, 8 predicted proteins | sample SaaInlLV_10m_DNA_4_FD_184664 | JGI IMG/M metagenome (GOLD analysis project Ga0209045, IMG submission 184664) | Marine microbial communities from expanding oxygen minimum zones in the Saanich Inlet - Saanich Inlet SI072_LV_200m_DNA (SPAdes) (version 2) | ecosystem: Environmental > Aquatic > Marine...
CTCAATCTTCATCGGGCGGAAAGAAATATCTCCTGTAGCAGGATCTAAATGAAAACCACGTGGAAATGGTAGGTTTTTATTGGGGAATCCCCAGAAATAAAGCGGTTTATCGTAAGAATATTGACCAAGATAAGAAAGAGGACCACTGGCACTTCCCAATGGTTGGGTCCACTCATAACTCAATGAATCCAATAAACCTCCTGATCCTCCAATATCAATATCAACTACTCCATGGTTAAATACAAAGTTCTGTCCGATACAAATAATGGCAACAGGCGGATTGGTAAAACTTGGAGAGTTATCACATGGGGTGACACAGCGATCCAATAGAGCCTCTACATAAAAACTTGAACTTCCTGGATTACTAATGGTTGTAATAGTAACATTCCTGCAACACAAACTATAAGAAATAGCAACTTTGCAGCAACTTCCAGCATTACTAAGTACCACAAGTTTTTGATAGGTATATTGCTCAATACCATAAGGGAAAGCACAACTGCTAGTCACACAACGTGTACAACTTGCTCCACAGGTTGGGGTGATATCTATTGGTACTGGTTTAGCAATTGATAATGAGGCAATACTTGCTCCTGTAGTTGCGCATTTAATTGGAATAGAAGCTGATCCGAGGTTCACTCCATTACAGTCCCTATAAATCACTAGTTTAATTATAAAGCTATCCTGCCCAATACAGGTCCAGGTAATATCCGATCCCATCATGTGGGTAGCTTTAGCTGTTTGAAAAGAACTAAAACTGATGATAGAAAATAAAAACAAAGCAAAAATAATTGATTTTTTCATGATATTAATTTTAAATCTATTGCTGTAATTATTAAAACATTTACATACTATATTCTTTAGTATATTTTAACATTAAAAAGTAACCGCTGAAATGCAAATAAGGAGGGATTCAAACCCCAACCTCCTGATCCGTAGTTAGGTAATCTGTTTTACTGATTATCAATCCAGCATTGATGCACCTTAGGAAATATGTGCTTTTCCGGAAGCAAAGTCCGAAGTTACATACCAACTTTAGTTTTTAGTGGGAAAGAAAAGAAACGAATAGAATTGAAAGAAGATAGTAAATCCCAATCATATTGTTTACACCATATTTGCACTCATACAAAGAAAAAGGGTTTTCAATTACTTGAAAACCCTTTGTTTGTTGGGTGGGGCATACTGGATTCGAACCAGTGACCTCTTGCCTGTCAAGCAACAATATTACAGGGTGTGTAATTTCAAAAGTGCCCTAAAATGCCAAAAAACGCACAAAACTTTTTATTTGATTTCATAAAATGTTAAATAAATGCGATATTTGTTTGCAAATGGTTTGCAAATTAATAATAACATGACAACCACCACTAAAATTTTACTTGACCAAAGAAGACAAAAAAGCAATGGGACTTTCCCAATTATTATCAGATTATCTCATAATAGAAAAAGTACTTCTTTTCCATTGAATATTTTCGTGTTTGAATCAGATTGGGATTCTAAAAAATGCAGGATTAAAAAAGCATGCAAACATTTTGATAATCTTGACAGAGTAAATAATATGATTCAGAAAAAACAGACTGAATTTTCTGATAAAATTATTGAACTACGAGATAATAAACGTCTTAATGGGCTTACAGTTGCACAACTAAAGAAGATATTGAGTAATAGAAAAGGTGATCAATACTTTTGTGTATATGCAATTGAACTTGCAGAATCAATGGAGAGGAAAGGGGAGATTGGAAATGCTAAAGTTTACAGACATGCTGAAAGCTTTATCAAGCGTCATAATAAAAATTCAGATATCAAATTTGCTCAAATTACATATGGATTCCTTAAAAAGGTTGAGGAAAAATATTTATCCAAAGAGAGGTCTCTTAATGGATTAAGCACACAAATGCGTACTGTTAGAGCAATCTATAATAAGGCGATTAAAGAAGGCTTAGCAGCAAAAGCGGAGTATCCCTTTGAACACTACTCTATACGAAGTGAGGAGACTCAAAAAAGAGCTATAAGCAAAGATGATATAAAGAAAATAGAAGATGCTAAATTTCCAGAGGATTCTTCCTTATGGCATGCTAGAAACTATTTTTTGTTTAGTTTTTATTGTCGTGGAATGAATTTTATTGACATGGTATTATTGCAGAAAAGCAATATTGTTAATGGAATAATTATTTATAGACGTTCAAAATCAAAATTCAAAAAATTATATCGGATTAAGATCTCAAGTAAAGCACAAGAAATACTTGATCAATATATTCCATTTATTGAGGAACCTACTGCAAAGAGCTACATCTTTCCAATAATAAAGAGCAAAACAGCCCAAGAAATAAGGTTAGAGATTGAAAATGCTAGGGGACTGTATAACAAGAAGCTTAAAAAGATTGGAGAATCACTTGATTTACCAATCCCTCTTACATCATATGTCGCCAGACACACTTGGGCTAGTACTGCTAAGAAATTAGGGTTTTCAGTGGAAGTTATAGGAGATGGGTTAGGACACACCAATACAAAAACAACACAAATTTATCTTGAAAGTTTTGGAGATGACGTGCTGGATGATGCTAACGAGAGTATTATTGAATAGTAGGTATGAAAAGTCCAGTAATTTGTACCTTGCTTTCGGAAAAGCAGATTTTTCCGAAAGACACTTCAAATACGAGATATATTGATTAAATTTGGATATGACAAGAATACAAAAGGTAAATTAGTAAAAACTAATGAAGGTAATTACAATTGAAAGCATTGCTTATAAAAAGCTATTAAAAAAAATTGATAAAACTTCAAATGATATCCAAAAATTGACATCCGTAGTTACTGAATTAAAGGAAAGAGTAATACCTCAAGAGAATAGATGGATTGATAGTCGCGATTTATGTAAAATGTTAAAAGTTTCAAACAGGACGCTTCAAAAGTATAGGGATAAAGGGAAAATTTCTTTTATTAAATTTGATGGAAAGATACTTTATAAACCAGAAGATGTAATAAATGAAATAGAGAGGAGCTATTTCAAATCTCTTAAATCATAGCATGGAACTAGCACTAATAATGAAACTTAATGAAACAATTGCTCAGGAAAGTCTCCAATGCTGGAAACGACACCTACTTTGCACTTCCAACAGATCTTAAAGATGATCAAAGGAAAATTGATGTGATCGCAAGTACTTACGATATTGATATAGGAGCTTATGAGTATGAAGATCCTATGCCTAGTTATAGAATAACTGAAAATGATCCAACTATTAATAAGAATAATATTGAAAAGTTAATTCTATATCCTAATCCAACTAGTTCACAGGGGGGGATATATTTGAAAGCAGATCCTATGGAAGTAACATATATATACCAATTTCTTAACAATCTTGTTGTGGAAAACACTGCCGATAATGATGGTGGTGGAATCTACATGTTTGATATTTATGAGAATATATATACTCCTACAAATTCTGAAATCAATAGCAATACAATTGCTTACAATACTGCAACAAATGGTGATGGTGGAGGTTTGTATTCAACATATTCACCAACTTCTGGTCTTTTTTGGTTTAATAATAATCTAATTTATCACAATTCACCTAATTCTGGGAATGTTACTTACTTGGCTATAGCTAATGAAAGTTATCCAGCTTTTAAACATTGTGACATCGAAACTTCTAACTCTGGTGTAAATTTACCTGGTGATTGTTTTGACTCTGTTCCTTATTTTCATGGTTCAGGAAATTACAGGCTTCATTGGACATCTCGTTCTGCATCTCTTGATCAAGGTGATGCTAATTTGGTAAGAACCAGCATTGACCTTGATAATAATAACAGGGTTCTTTACACCAATATAGACCTAGGTTGCTACGAACACAACCGTGTTAATTTCCTGATATATATTGACGAGGAATTAATTAAACTTTTGAGTATTAAAGATGATTCTGATAATGAAGAAAATATTGATGAATTTAGTTTTATAAGTTATCCTAATCCTGTAAGAGAACAATTAACCATACTTATAAATATGGATAATGATGCACATCTCATAATTTCGGTATTTAATATGAATGGAAGGCTTATTTGGAACAAAAATGAATATATGGCTAAAGGAAGTCATGAAGTAAAATGGAATAAGCAAAATAATGCAGAAGGATTATACTTATTAAGAATCGTTTACGAGGATAAACACTATGATACAAAATTTTTTGTTGAATAATTCTAATTAATTGTCATTGCGGATCATAAATAAAAGTATTAATAATTGATCCGCAATGACCTATTTGACCTATTATATTATGAGAATATTAATAATAATAGTAGTTTCTTTCATTATTACAAGTAATAATGCATATGCCCAAAAAGAAGCCCGATATTGGTATTTTTCCGGTCACAATGGTATTGATTTTGGGAATGATGGCAAAAGTCCGGTTAAACTCACCAATAGTGCTATGAGTACTAATTATCCAAGTGGGACTATTTCTGATGCATATGGCAATTTGCTTTTTTATAGCAATAGTGTTTGGATTTGGAACCGAAATCATCAATATTTAAAAAATAGTTCATTAATCGGAGGTATTACATCTTGGACTCAAGGTGCATTGTTCGTACCTCATCCTGGGGATACAAACATCTATTATTTCTTTTATTATAGTGGAATACAGAGTTCTTACACAAGTTTATGTTATTGTTTAATTGATAAAAGAGGGGATAATAATCTTGGAGAATTAATCAGTAATGGCAATCAATTAACTAACGATAGCCCAGGAGGGAAATTAACAGCTGTCAGACATGAAAATAAATCTTCAATTTGGGTTATTTCTCATTCAAAGAAAGCTGACACATTTTACTCATTCTGCATTAATAAAAGTGGGATTGACCCAAATCCAGTAATTAGCCAAACTGGTCATTATTATGGTAAAGCCCCAGGAGGAGGATCGAATGTTAGAGGAATGTTGAAAATGTCACCAGACAATGCAAAACTTGTAGCTACCAGTGAAAACTTTGGTCTCGAGATTTTTAGTTTTAATAACAGGACAGGGAAGATTTCTAATCCAATATCCATAAACGAAAAGGTGAATTATTTTGGTGCAGAATTTTCGCCAAACGGCAAATATTTGTATTTAGCTACAAAAAATTCATCAACAGGTAGGGATTCTGTTTTTCAATTTGATGTATCTGTACTAAATAAGCAAAAAATACTGGATTCAAAAATTCTACTAGGGATATCAAAAATAGCTGGTTATCAACATTGGTTTTCAGCATTGCAATTAGGAACTGACGGGAAGATCTATGGTAATTTTGGGAAATATTTAACTATTATAAAATTTCCGAATAAAAAAGGCGCGAAATGTGGCTGGGTAGCTAATGGAATGAAATTCTTAACTGGAACAGGTTATGGACTTCCTGATTTTATCCAATCGTACTTTTTTATACCTGATTTTAATGCAGAAAATACCTGTTTTGGTGATACTACTTTATTAAGCTTAACAGATACGACCCATATTGATAGCGTGCTTTGGGATTTTGGAGATTTGGCTTCGGGTACTTTTAATTCATCCTCTCTGAAATTGCCATCACACAGGTTTAAGGACACGGGCATATATAATGTTATTGTTTATGTATGGCACGATCAGGGAGAAAAAGATACATTGGAAAGAGAAATCAGAATCAACTATTATCCCATTGCAAATTTCTCTATTAATGATACTTCTCAATGTTTATTTAATAGTAATTTTCTATTCAAGGATAGTTCTAGCATAGCAAGTGGTAAACTGGAATGGGAATGGATTTTTGGAGACAGCACTAAGTCCTTTGATCAACACCCAAACCATAGTTACCAGTTTGCAGATACATTTCCAGTAACCTTGATTGTTTTGTCGGATTATGGCTGTAAAGCTAGCAAGACAAAAACGGTGTATGTAAATCCCATGCCTGAAGCTTTGTTTGACCTGAATGATTCTGCAATATGTTATAATGAGCAGCATTTTTTGGTCAATAACTTATCAATTGTCAATAGAGATTCTATCAATCAGTATCACTGGTTATTAGATTCGTTGGCATTTTCCAATTCAAAAGTACCTGACTTTGTAGATTCTTTGAAAGCTGGAAACCACACATTAGAACTTATAACATTTACTACTCATGGATGTTCAGATACGACAAACGTGCAATTTGTGGTTCATCCAATGCCCAAAGCTGAATTTTCCATCAACGATTCATTTCAATGTTTCAATGAGCAAAACTTCATTATCACTAATCTGTCAACAGTAATTGGAGATAGCATTAATAAATGGTACTGGAGAGTTGATACAAGCCTTACAGCACCCTTTGACACTGTGCAGGGTAGTTTTCCTTTTATTGATGAACTTCAGGCTGCCACATGGAATTTACAACTTGTTACCAAGACATCCAACAACTGTACTGATTCCATCACTAAGCTCATTACAGTTAGCCCTTCACCTATTAGTGATTTCAGCATAGCTGATACCGCCCAATGCTTTAATGGACATATGATTTCTACCGAGAATATTTCATTTATTCAAGGTGATAGCATTATTCTAAACCAATGGATAGTTAACAATAGTGACACATTTTCAAATTATCATATAGATTCTCTTGTACTTCAGAATTCTGGAATAATCGATATCAGATTGATCACTAACACTACTCATGGCTGTTCAGATACTCTTGTAAAGCAAGCAAAACTTTTTGCTAGTCCTCTGGCTGATTTCAGCATTAATGACAGTACTCAATGCCTCGATTCCAATAGTTTTGATTTCACGAATCAATCAGTAATCAGTGATGGAGTTATGAGTTATCAGTGGATTATTGAAAATGACACTGTAGCATCAGAACATTATGATTCCATAACATTTACGAAGTGGGGCAAGTACACAATTCAGCTCATAGCAACCAGTAATCAAAACTGCACCGACACAACTAAACAAAATATCTATGTGTATCCGATGCCTTTGGCAGCATTTATTTATCTCAACAATTGCCTAGAAGATACCATGTGGTTTTTTGATAGTTCTATGGTTGATAGTGGTAACATCACTAAATGGTTTTGGGACTTTAAGAATGGTAGTACCAGCGGAAGTCAGAATCCTTTTACGATTTATTATTATACAGGTCACAAATCGGTAACGCTTTTCAGTACCAGTGATTTTGGTTGTGTAACAGATACCACTCAATTCTTTACTATCGAAAGCAAAGTTTCAGCACCATTACTTGAAAGAGCTACCGTAGTAAACAATGAACATATTTTTGTGGAGTGGAAGAAACCTGTTGAGGGTATCCCCAAGACCTATCATCTGGAGCGCTCAGATGATGGGTCTTGGTGGGATTATCTTTCAGATGAGGATCAGGGCACTTTCAACTATGAAGATTATATGGTTTACCCTGATATGCAGAGTTATTATTACAGGATTAGCGTTACTGATAGTTGTGAATTTACAGGTGAGTATTCGAATTATGGGAAGAGTATTTTGCTAAGGGTAGATACCAATGAAGCCTATCCTCGTTTGACATGGTCGTCTTATGAAGAATGGCAAGAGGGAGTTTCGAGATACGAGTTGCAGGTAAAGGGTTTAGATTTACAAAGCTCCAATAATAGTACTTACCAACCCGTAACCCGTATCCCAAAACCCGTAACTTTCAAAGACAGTCTGACTAATCTTAAAGCAGCCTCCTACTGCTACCGTGTGATAGCTTACCGAAACGGAGATAGCTTAGAGTCCGTTTCCAATGTCCTCTGCATACCAACTGAGTTTCGATTATTTATTCCAAACTCTTTCACTCCAAATGGAGATGGTGTTAATGACATTTTCCTGCCAAAAGGCATCTTTATTTCAGAGTACAATATTCAGATTTTTAATAGCTGGGGTGAAAAGGTATTTGAAAGTGATAAGCTAAGTGAAGGTTGGGATGGAAGCTTTAGAGGAAAGACCTGCCCTTTAGGTACTTATTACTATAGCATTCGCGCCAAAGGGGCAAATGGGAAGAGTAAAGAGTTGAGTGGTAGTTTGACTTTATTGAGGTGATTGAAGATATTTATTGTTAACAAACGCAAATCATTCAAGTGGCGATATAGCGATTTGGCGAAATGGCGAAATCAAATCGCCAAATCTCCATATCGCCATTTAGCCTGGCAAAGCGTTTAAAAACGTTTTATCACGTTTCTGAATGTTATTGGATGTCGTTTTCGGTAATTGACAAAACACTTTTTCGGTATGTTCCAATGTTGAATCAAAGGAGAACAAGAAGGTTACAATGATCCCTCAGGGATTCAAACCAAATTTATTTGACTAAAAAAACGAGCTGTTTCTTAATATTTGAAGCTATTGAGTAGGCTAGTAGTGCATTCGGAAAAATGTGCTTTTCCGAAAGCAAGGTACAAATTACTGGACTTTTTGTACTTTTTAAGAGATGAATAGAAATGAATAGTATCATGAGCAAGTACATTTCATACAATTGCATGTTTTGTTTTTTAGATACCTTTTTTCCCTTGCTTTTTTAATCCTTTCAGATAGGTCGGGTTGCGGAAGTCCTCTAAATTTTTCATCAGGTGTCAAATAACCCAAAGAGTAGTGTGGTCTGATAAAATTGTATTCAATTATCAAAGATTTTAATTGTTTAATTAGTATTCCTGGGTTTTCAGCATGTTGGATATAAAGATAATCAGATTTCATTATCCTAAAAAAACGCTCAATCATAGAATTACTATATCTAATATCTTTTAAAGCTATTTTGTGCGATATTTCAGAATTATAAAACAGTTTATAATATTCAACAATTTTTCGAATATTATTCCCAATGTTTTCTGATCCTCCATCACTTACTAATGTCAAGCTTGCTTTTATCTTAATACCCAATGCTTCTTCTAACATTTCACAAACAATAGAATTACGTATCTTATCTTCACACCTCCATGCTAATATTTTACGGCTAAAATTATCGATAATTGCATATATATATTGCTTTTCTCCGTTTAGCGTTCTAAAATAACTGATATCGAAATGCCAATATTCATTTATCCTCATCGCACGTAAAGGCTTATGTTTTTTACGTTTTCCTTGCTTCCTATTTGATGAAGGTAGTATTTTAGATGCATGTTTGTAAAAAGTAGATCTTGATATAGTAAGTAGCTTTCGTTTTACTAAATCAGCATGAATAGCACATTTAGGCCAGTTCCTAAAATTTGGATCAAAAAGTGCTTTTTCAATGATTGTAAATTCTCTAATCGTTAGTTGCTGAGGAAACTTCTTAGCACAAAGGAGTATTTTACTAGAATCACATTCATATTGAATTTGGTAATACCAAACAAGGTATTTCCTTGGTTGTACCTTAAACCATTTTAATAGTGTATCACGAGTTAGAATGTTTGAATAAGCTTCTATTAGATTAACAAATTCTCTTTTATTTCTTTCTAATATTTTAATATAGTTTTTTTCACCAATGAAATCAACTGATTTAAAATGGATTCTTGCAGTAATCATAAGAAGTTTCCTGTAATGAATTGAGCTAATATTATTATCAGTGATAACTTGTTTGACCTCTTTGCTTATTTGCAATTGATCCTCGAGTTTAACAATACTTGTCTCAGGTAAGCTTCTCCAATAGTATTTAGTTTGTTTGGGAATCTTTAACTGTTCGCTTCTTGGAACAAGTTCTTTTTCTTTACCAATAGCATATGCTAACTTGTAAAGAAGTGGATACGATTTCTTCTTTTTCATAATCTTAAAAATTTATTAGTTAAAAGAATAAAGCTAAGAAGATTGTTGCTCAAAGATTGTAATCGTAAAGCTGTATATTAATTTATTGAGATAGAGTAGATGTTGTAACAGTTTCTACTGGTGAAGTACTACGGTAGTATGTACTACATGAAAACCTTAAATCCATTTGCATGTAGTTTGCAGGGCATAGTCTGAATTTACTGGTCATTTCTGATATTTCTTTGCTGATAGTTTGGTATAAGTAAATGGACTTAAGAACACCTATTTTCAAATCATGATTATTAATAATGTAGTTTATTTCTTCTACATTAAAAACCAGTTCTTTAAGCAAAGATTTATGGTTTGCTTATTAGCTTTAATAAATTAATGCCTGGTTCTGTGATTTTATACTTTTGATTTGGATGTGTTTTTTTATCTGGATACTCCATGGAAATCCATCCTAAATCTATGAGTGGGTCTAGATACTTTTTCCTGTTTTTTGATTGATTACTAATTTTAATAGCATTAAATAAATCTTCACGCCTTATCCAACTTTTAGCAATTTTAAGTATATCTGCTACTCTTGTATGAATCTCTGCATTAACTACCTCACTAGCTTGGTCACTAGCTTGGTTATCAGCTTGGTTACCTGCTTGGTTACAAAAAGCAATGATGTCTTCTATGTTGCTAAATGTTAGGCTTCTAGCTTGGTTACTTACTTGACTACTTTCATGCTCACTTCTTTTATGAAGAATAACTAATATACCACCATCCTTTTCTAAAATATCCGGCTCAGGAAGCTTAGCTTCTTTACATGCATTTATAATTTTAAGTGTACCTCGCCCCCAAGTATCAATATAACCAGCCATAAAGCATGCTTTTGCAATTTTAGGATTACGTGGACGAGAGTTATGCTCTTTTTTCAATTCTTCAAGAATAAGTCCCAAAGGCAAACCTCCTTCGTTCCAGATGGAAAGGCGGTCATCATAAACCCGCATCTGAATGTGTGCTCCCATATAAGTTCTGTGTACTAATGCATTGAGTAACATTTCTCTTAATGCATCCACAGGGTATTCATCATTCTCTATACGTTGCATTCCTGAAAAGACCACCGGTCTGGTTAAAAACTTATGATTCAGTTGTACCTGCACTTCGTTTAATATATGAACTAGGTTACCTTCTACAATTTCCTGGAATTTTAAGTCAGTTGAATCTTTCCTAAAACGGCCAATATTAACCTGAACATTGGGATAAAATCTACTAGGGTCTTTCCCGAAAAGAACAATAGCGGCTCGCTTTAATTTACTTCCATCGGTAAGTTGTAGTTTTTCAAGTATCTCAAATGTGGACAACCCTTTAGTTTCCGGCATTCTGCCCTTTTCCTTGCTGTCTTCTATGAATTTCTTTAGACTATCTTCATTAATGTCTTGAATATTTGCTCCTTCTTCAACTACATCATCCCAAGTTTTACCAGTTTTTTTTAATAAAAATTCAGTTAATTCAACCCCGGTCAACTCAAGGTTTGTACTGCCGGAACGATAATAAAACCTGCCTCTTAAAGATACGGCAACAGAGTAGGGGCTTACTTTTATGGAGATATATTTACTGCCTTCATCATCTTCTAACTGCACATCACAGATGATCCCCATACTATTTCGAATTTTATTCGGGACATCCGCCATGAGTCTTTCATAGTTAGGTAAGTGAACTACATTCCCAGAATCATTTTTTCCGATATAAATGATTCCTCCTATGGAGTTGGCAAAACCACATACCCATTTCAGGTAATCATCGTGCCAGATTTGTTTGTATTCTATGTTTTGTTGTTCGGGCAATTTTCTGATTTTCCTTCTGTGAACTTAATGCACTTAAATAGTACTTGCCCCCAAATTTAATAAACTAAATGCGTTTATACCATTGAATTCGAGAGTTCTGTTTTAGAGTAACATGCAATAACAGGTTATAATGTATTAGAATTAATATAACCAAGAAAACCATAATGGTTTACGTGATGATGCTCAAGTCAATATTTGATATATTGCAACAGTAAAATAAGGGAATAATAATATTGTATCATTCCCCATAACTAAAATTTAGTGCTAGAACTAATAGGTCTTCTTATTCATCAAATCTAATGAGGAGTAGATTACACATTTATCGTTCTTTGCTAATTCATCATCATCAAGATCGAGGCCGAATAGCTTTTCTTTTGCTATCTCACGCTTTTTCTTTAATTCTTGTTTAAACAGATAATCATCTTTTACAGCTGGATGTTCTTGCCCCTTGTTTTTATTATTTGCTCTTTGAAATGCTCTTTCTTTTTCTCTATCCTCATATTTTAATTTTTGTATCCTTAACTCTTGCTCCAACTCCAATTTTCGTACATCATATATTGATTTAGGATCGCTACTGCTATCACTACCACTATCACTACTACTACCAGAAGGGGGGATGTGATTACTGTCTGTATTCTGCGTTTTTGTATCATTTTGGGCACTACCGGTAGTACTACTACCACTACCGCTACCACTTTCTGAAACATCATTTTCTTCCATCGCTTGACTGTCCAGATACTCTTTCTTAATCTTTGAAATTTTTGTTGGTGAAACATTAAGACTTGTTTGGATAAATTGATATGATCGCCCTTCCTTGAGGAGCTTTAAAATTTCTTGGATTTTGGTTTCCATCTTAAGTTTGGTTTAAATTGTAAATAAAAATGTAAAATAATTTTAGCAGTTATTCCTTTGATGATTTAATGGGATTTTTCTTTTTTTCTTATCTTTTGAGTTGTTGAATTTTTAGGAATTATTATAGGTATAAATTGGGTTTTAAACTGTACTTTAGTACTACAAGCCTTTTTTCAGCCTTTATCTTTCAGTAAATCAACGACATGCACCTAAAAGACAATCAGTACTGAAAGTACAGTACTTTTTAATCTAACAAATTAAGACTTCTGTACTGATCTGTACTCTAATTGTACTTCTTAAACTGCTGTATTTCTGTATTATATATATGTTAAGTACTAAAGTACAGATATATTTATAAGTTATATAGTATTGTATTATCACACTTCTATAATTTGATTCCAAGTGTAAAATATTCGATGCTGTTGCGCTTGTCATCCTCTCCATTCTTTTCGGGATTGAAAGTATATCCTTTGTATTCACAATAAGCTTTTATGCATGCTTTAAACTTCCTTGAAGAATAAAATTTGATAATGGTTGGATTGTTCAATTTGAAGTCTTCGTAAAGACTGGATCTCTCAAGACTTGTATCCTTTCTTGAAGAGTCATAGAAATATGTTTCTGC
>Ga0209045_1002598_pt1 | contig 12963 bp, 17 predicted proteins | sample SaaInlLV_10m_DNA_4_FD_184664 | JGI IMG/M metagenome (GOLD analysis project Ga0209045, IMG submission 184664) | Marine microbial communities from expanding oxygen minimum zones in the Saanich Inlet - Saanich Inlet SI072_LV_200m_DNA (SPAdes) (version 2) | ecosystem: Environmental > Aquatic >...
AAGTAGTGATATAAGAATGAGGCACTTTGGACTTAACGACAATCAAAGAAGTGTCTTTTTTAAATGAGGCAATACGAGGGTATATTATAGTTGTCGCTGGAGAAACATGTGAAGGAGATTGCTCTGAGGAGTTTGGGAATATCTATAATTGGTATGCAATTAATGATAATCGAAATGTTGCTCCTGAAGGCTGGCACATTCCAACAGATGAGGAATGGATGGAGCTAGAGATGTTTCTTGGTATGAGTTACGAAGATGCCCACGATGAAGGATCTCGTGGTACCGATGAAGGATTTAAATTGAAAGAGACTGGATACTCACATTGGCTCATAAATGACGGTGCTACCAATTCAAGTGGATTTACAGCTCGTGCTGCTGGTTGTAGAATATTCTATCCAGATTTATACGACTATTTATTCATTGGTTATGCAACCTATTTGTGGACTGCTACATTGAATGGTAATGCTGCCTGGGCACGAAGTATGGGCGGAGGCTCTGGAACAATTAGTAGAGTGAATTGGGGAAGACAATACGGCTTTTCAGTTCGTTGTGTCAGGGATGTGGATTAGGACCAAATATATTTATTAATGAAATTAAAGGAGATAAAAATGAAAAAACTACTGATAGCATTATTTTGTATTTCACTAATTATTGCAGGTAGTAGCGATGTGAAGGTGTATAAACTTCATAAAAACTATTCCATGCTTTTTGATGAGGATGCAATTCTTGTTCCTGCACAAGCTAAAATAATGTTTAAAAGTCCGGACAAGGTAGAGGGAGCAACTACGCTTAAAAAGCTATATAAAGATGGATGGAATCTTGATAAAGTCATCACAGCTGATAGGGGTATGGATGAAGTATATTTTTTAATGACTAAAAAATTAGTTGAGACTACTCAGAATAATGACGATTAATTACAATTATTAGGATTTAGTATTAAAAAGAAATTCTTTTCAAGGAATACAAATATTATTAAATCTATTAACTGCATTCAATGCGGTGGGAAAATGGAAAAGAGCAAGCAGGTTGACAAAAATATTGGGCTTCAGATTGTTGGTGTGCTCGTATTTATTATTGCATTTGGTTTACTCTTCTTGTTTCCATTTGGAACTATTTTTGGAATCATTTTAATGATCGCTTCAGGCAGATTAGGCTATAAAAAGTTAAAGGGATGGAAATGCGCCTCTTGTGGATATTTTTTTGAGGCTAAATATTAATGCGAATTATCTTTTTATTTATCTTAATATTTTTAACAGCGGCTTGTGAAGGTAGAATCGAGGTAGAATATGACGATGAAATTATTTCAAATTATGAAATTGGGAATAAGAAATTGGTCAACATATTTGAAGTAAATTGCAAAGCACATTAAGATTTTTGCAATCAATTTGTTTCAGGGAATTGGCAGAAAATATATAATCGAATGTCAAGTGAACTATTAAAAAAAAGAATTTATCCATCAGTGTTTGATATTATTGGATTGAAATATATGCTAAGATCTAAATGTTCTTGGTGTCAAAGTGGGCATGACGCAAGATCTAAATATGAAATAACTCATTCTAATTATCCAAATCAAGTATTCTATTCAATGGAATGCTATAATAATTATGATATTTATTATAATTCTAATCCAAAGGAAAATCACCAAATTAATAGAAAATCATCATTATTTGGAGTAAGCCATAACAGACTTATTAGTGGGGAAAATAAATCTGAAAACCATCTTGATGATAATCTAAATCTTCCAGATATCGAAGTAATTAATCAATATCCTAAAGATTTTATTATAAATTCTTTAATTGGTCAAGAGTTTGTTATTGATGGAATAAATTGTACAATGGAGCACGGATCAGGATCTGCCCAGACTATATGGGTAATAAAAAATGGGTTCTGGGGAGAGCATGTTATTCAAGCACAAAAATTATACAAAAAGGATTTAATCAATCTCTATATACAGGTATATGGGTAGACTAATATATCTTTTTTCTTTCGGCTTGTTATTGTATAAGTAACATTGTTTGTTGGATCTTGAAAAGTAGGTCTTAAGAGTAAAGTAATATAAAAGTAATTCATCTTAACACAATCGTCAAGAATTGGATAGATTACTTGAGAAGGCTTTCTGTGGTGCAAGTATTTCACTAAATTTAAATAATGATATTTCGGAATTATTACTTAAATCAATTTTGTAGCTTACTTTGCTGGTTTCAAAATTAAATCATAAGGATAAATAAATGGCGGTTCAAGAAATATGTCCCAAGTGTAATGTAGAGGTAAAATCTGGCTGGATTGCAAGTGAAAAATTTATCAGCAATGAGAAAACGATAATAATTAATGAATTTAATGACGAAACTTACGATACTTATTGCAACAAATGTGGTGATAGTCTCTATGAGCCTGCGAGATTAAAATTAATTTCTGAAAGAAAAGAACTATTTACTCATCTGGAAAGTTTGATATCAAATGTCCCCGTTGTCTCAATTCATTCTCCTATGAACTGGGACTATGAAATTTTGGAATTAGTTACATCACAAAGTACAACAGGAACTGGTTTTATATCTGAATTTACTTCTTCATTTGCAGATATATTTGGTACGCAATCTGGACAATACAATAAAAAACTAAAATCTGGTGAAACAAGATGTATAACTCAACTTAGAAAACAGGCTTTAGATTTAGGAGCAAATGCTATAATTGCTACAGATATTGACTACGCTGAAGTTGGTGGATTGAAGGGAATGCTAATGGTGTGTATGTCAGGGACTGCGATAAAATTAAAAAATGTTGAAATTCTTGGAGTTGAAAAATCGGAGCAGATGAATGAACTAATATCTCTTAATAAAAGATTATTACATCTTACAAAGTATACAATAAATGAATTTTAATTGTATGCTTTTAAAATGATATGTAATCAATTACCAACCAAGACCAATTGAAAACTGGAGAGGGTTTAAGTCAAAATCTAATATGAAATAATTGAAATAGTTTGTTGACGAGCTGGGGATGATCATTCCCCCATTTAAGTTGATACTATTCCCTTTATCATCACCATTCACCCAATACTCTCCATCTTTGCCTAAAATATGGTACTCGTCGTAATATTGAAAATACTCATTTATTATTACCCAACCTAATCCGCCATAGACAATTAAATTATTTTTTAATTTTTTTGTTAAACCAGCATTTAACAAAGTATACTCAATTTTATCACCTTTTTTAGAATCTCCAAGAGTTTCACTCCATTTTGAGGAATGATCATAAAATTCATCTCTCATATCAATTGGAGAAAAACTCATTTTGCCATTAAAATACCAACCATCATCTACCTTAGGAAAAAAACTCAATCCTAATAACGCATTAGGAATTGATACTGTTCCACTGCCACCATAATTATTTACATCAAACTTTGGATAAATTGGAGTGATTAATAAGCAAAATAAGAGTAGGGCTAATTTCATTTTCTCTTCTCCTTCAGAAATTGGTTTAATCATATGAAAATCGTATTGTTAATTCAGTAATAAAAAGCATCAAGAGTTATATAGGAGCTATATTGTAATTTATTACACGCTTTTTATAATCAATTAGGATATAAATATACAATTACATATTATAATGAAAGCATAGCTATTAGAAATATTTGGGTAATCGTATGGAAATTCACCAATAAATACAATGAACATATTTTTGACTAAAAGCATATCGAGTTCTCTGCCCGTTGTGTGATGGACTAGATTTATCAAGCAAATACTGATATAATGAAAAATAGGAGATATTGATAATGTCACTAATACCGTGCCCTGATTGTGGAAAACAAATTTCCGATCAAGCTTCTACATGTATTGAATGCGGAAGACCATTAGAAAGTAAACCACCAAATAAAGATACATCTGACAGCTCAGAACCTGTCAAAAAGGGCCGTCAGCGTTCAAAACTAAGGAACGATTTAGGTAATGCTTTTGCCCTTGTTGGTATAATTGTTTCAATTATTGCAGGCATATATTTTGGAAGTTTTCCTGTTGGTATTGTATCTGCATTTGCAACGGTTGGAGTGGGTATATGGATTGCTTACGGTTCCTGATTGGGAAAACAACTGCTGAATATGGTGATGTTAGTGTGTGTAATGATGATTAAACTAAATTCTAACTCTGGAAGGATATAAGTATGGGCATGGAAGATTCTAGTTCATTCCTAATAGCTGTCGCATTAATATCGGGATTATTTTTACTATTAAGAGAATTTTGGTGTTGGTTTTGGAAAATCAATGAAAGGAAGGATATTTTGAACAAGATTCTCATCCAACTTCAAAAACAAAATTCAACAAAATCCACAAATTTTCAAACAACTAATACTCATCACTTCTCAAATGATAAAGAAAGAACTCATGCTGAAAATGTAATACTTGCAAATAAAATTGCTAAAGAAAAAGATGCACAAGAAAATCCCAATAATTTTTAATCAGTCAGGTATTAGAACAAATTGCTGCATAAGACAAAAAAGACTAAGTCCAATGCTGTATTGGGTACTGAAAACAGATTTTGAGATTACAATGAAAATAAAAATATTACTACTAATTCTATTAAGTATTGGCTTTACATCGGCTCAGCCCAGTGGACTCGAAGTTTCACCTGGGACAGGGATGTATTTTCTTGTTGAGAATATGCCAGATGAAGCAATAGAAATTGGATTGACACGAGAGTTAATTGAAATTAAAATAGAAAAGTTGTTGCGAAAAAATAGAATACAAATTAGTAGTTCGAATAATGTGAATTTTAACAAAATATATTTATACATAAATATTAACATGATTGGAAATTCATTTAAAATTGATATAGATTTTAAACGTCAAGTCGATTACTATGTCGATGAAGAGATATATAGTGTATTTGCAGTTACATATTCCGTTGGTGGGAGTGGAACTCATTCGGGGAATAAATCTTTTATAGTTGAAACTTTAGAAGAATATCTTGGGATTTTTATTTTAGAATATATTAGAGTGAATGAAATCTCTAGTCATAAGGTGAATACTCCTAAAAAACCTGTGACAATAGATGACTATATGTACATAGGAATTGGAGGAGGGCATTGGATTAGTAAAAAGTCTGTTAATGGTATTATGATCACACTTGAAGATGGATCATTATGGGAAGTTCATTCTATTGATAAAATTTATACAATGTTATGGCTACCAGTCAGTAACATAACAGTTTTAGAAAGCAAGTCACCTATTGGTGAATATCGATATGAATTATACAATATTGATGATGGTGAAAAAGCATTAGTAAAATATTTGGGGAATCAAAATTGACCTAATATGCAGACGATTATCTTATTAAAGAAATCATGCATTTCAAATTCAAATAAAAATACACAATTGAACATTAAAGAATTTTACCAAAAGCTGAGGGTAATTGCTTAGGATAGACGAAACGCCATATAGTGACACATACCGATATTACTTAATGTTATATACGAGTATATTAAGAATGAGTAACAATACAGTTATCATTTCAGAAATGGCTCTTTATCAAGGAAAAAGAGTTCAAATTTAAATCTCAGAGAGGAGTCAGTTATGGGATTTTTTGATGCTATATTATACGATTATGCGAATGTTATAAATTGTATACATTGTAAGAATAAAATATCCTTTAAAAGACGTTCTGATATTGCCGGTTCAGCAGATTTAGACGGGAAAAAATGTAGTCATTGTGGAAGATTTTGGGTGATTCATACATATTCTGATTGTGGATGCGAAAATTGTACTGATATAAGATATCCTAATAAAAGGTTTTATAACAAGTTGTGTGAAAGATTTCCATTCCCATATCCAAAGGGAGTGTCGAGGATACCGCAACACTTACATTTTAGTAATACTAGCGGTTTTAATTCTAATAAAGATATGGTAGAAAATTTTATACAAAATTTTCCAAATCCATTATCTTTGCTCACATCATATGATATAAACGGAAGGTATTGGGGATATTATTATGGTACAGATTATTCATCCAATCTAAATCCTCATAGAATTTTAAATCAATTAATGGATTTAGGATGCCCGGAGGTAATTGATGAAAAGGGAATCGTGATTAGAGGGATAGGTGACAACGTAATAAAAGATTTTATTCAATCAGAAGGATTAGATGAGCATCAAATCGTTTTCGAGTACATTTGTAAAGTAAAAAATTATATTTAACAATTATTAAATATAATTATTGGAGGGATAGTATATGTTAGAAGGTGGAATAAAATCTAAAATGGCGGCAATCCAACCCGAATGGGAAAAATTAATTCTAAAGGCAAATTTTGAAGCAGATTGTTTTTTTCTGCAATTCCACCCTTATTTAGATGCAAAAAAAAACGATAGGAAACATTGGCTGCAAATTAGATTTTTTGGTAAGCCAAAAGATCTATTGCCTGGTTCAAGTGTTGATAAAATATCACAGATGGATTGGGAAGTTATAGGTTGTGCAGAATCTCCAATTGGGACTAGATATGTATTAAATTTCCTTGATCCTCTTATTTTATTAAAAGGAGCAACAAAAAAGGAAAGAGATTTGAAAGTAACAGTATCTCAAGATTTTATTCATACAATTATTGCTAATTTATTTGATGTTGATGATCCTAAAATAATAAATTTGTTGAATGATTGTATTGGGTTTGAAAGTTTGAATTTTAATTAAATATAAGAAACTAACTCACTATAAATATTTAAACTATCAGAAAATAATTATTATCTAATCTATATAGTTCAAATAGATCAAACATTTGAAAACGGTTTCATATGGTTAAAAATGAATATTTTCAAACAAATACTTTAATACTTTATTGGAATATGGAGATTGTACCGATTTGGGGAATAATGTATTATAATTGCATTGTTGTACCGGTTTGATCTATCTGAGGACAGCCGCAACCTTTCATGATTCCTGCATTTCATCAAAGGATAATAGATTGAAGGGTGTCAAAAATGCCAAAACCTAAAGTAAATCATAGAAATTTAGGTGGGAAACCTCTCCCAGATTTTGCCTGTGACCCAGAACAGTATATTTATCAAGAACTTGATCCATTCGTACAAGTAAGTCAAAGAGGATTACATAACCACCCAACAATTCTGACCCGCTATATTGAAACCACTCGTGATGCTGATAATATAATACAATGGATGAATAAATGTAGTTTATCCGGAAATTATTCTACGTGGCGTAAAATTATCAATCATTCATTTATTGCAATACTTGAAATGAATTTGGATCGACAAAAAGAACTTTATCAGAAATATAGAGAAAGTCAGCAAGTTGAACTTGAAAGAGCAATTAGACGGTTAGAAAAGGTGAAAGAAGTAATTCTAAAAACTATTACAACTATTGATGAAAATATGGTCGGTTGTATTTCAGGAGTCTATGAGGATATTAAAAAGAATAGTAAAATTTATCTAGATTATATCGATGGAAAATTATCAGAATATCAAAAAATGAAGAATCAGATCTACAGTGAAAATTCAAGTAAGTATGCCTTTGTTAAGCCTTTCATAGATAATTTAAAAATTGCCCTTAATGATGTAGGTATTTCAAAAAATGCCACACAAATTAATATCGTGTATGAGTTATTCAAAGTGTTCGAATTTGGAGATTTTGATTATAAAGTAGGAAATCCAAATTTTATAATAAAACAAAAGGGAAGAATTAGAACGAACTTTTTTAAAAATTAACTGATTAAACAATTTCAATTTGGTAGTTTTTCCTTCCGATTTTTAGTTAAAATGGGGCAGTAATAATACCATATTACTGCTATATTCTTATATTCCTTCCCATACTTTAATGGACAACTGAATTAATTTACTTATAGTAAAATTATAAGGATTTACTATGAATAAAATCAGTTTGACTTTAAAAGAATTGGTAGAAAAAACCGGTTGTCAACCATACATTATAAAATACTTACATTCCTGCAGGAGATTGCCCATAATCAAGGAATCCTCAGGAGCTGGTTACCCAGTACTGTATTCATTTGAAGCCATAGAGATTATTAAAGCCCACGTCTCCAAACAGTACACAGAATCCTCAAACTAATCAATTAGCCAATCACTTGAAAAACTATCAAGATTTACCAGGTTTATAATGTTGGGAAATTTCTTTCAGAAATCACGAAAAATAATGTTCTTTGGACACATTGATATAAAAGCTGTTTTCAAATTGAAAATACTCATATTAAATAATCGTATTCGGCTCTTACAACTCGAGATTAATAATATGCCAGCAACACCTTCAAAGGAAACTGGTTCGAAAATAAAGAATCTTCAAAAAAAGATTGATGAATTGATAGAAAAACGGGACTCTTATGGTTTCACACACAGAAATTGAAAATCTATTCATCACAAACATCAAAAATCTTACAAGTCGTGGGGATCAACGGACCGGCCTATGTCCTTTTCATGAAGATCATAACTCATCATTTTCTGTCAATATCTCAAAAGGACTATGGATATGTTTTACTTGTGGTCTTTCTGGAGATTCTTTTGAGTTTGCAAAAAGGGTTCAAATCGATCCAGTACCATATTCAAAAAACGGTCATACAGGCTCTAAAATGAATTACTCAACTCAATGGACAGAATCCAGAGAAAATGGGCATAATGCCGTTGCACAACCGATTGAATTGGATGATGTGAACAAAAAACTGGCGTTTGATTGTCATAAATATTTAATTGAAAATTATTCTGAATTGGACCCACCTTCTTCTTGGTCTATTGAAGTGGTAAAGAAACTATTTGTAGGATACTGTGCTAAAAGAAAACGATTCACATTTCCACATTTAAACGAAGCCGGTAAAATAATCAATTTGAAATTTCATAAATCTGTATCAGGCGAAACACCATATTCAATTGAAGGGTATGGAAAGTGTCGCCTTTACCCATTAAACTTATTTAAAAACCACAATTCTGATGAGATTCTGATTTTCTGCGAAGGAGAGAAGGATTGTGTTTCTTTAATCTCTCAAGGTTATAACGCAGTAACAAGTTCTACTGGTGCAGGATCAATCCCAAAAGACCTATCACCCCTTTTGAAATTCAAGCATATCAAGATATTACTGGACAATGACGAGGCTGGCAAAAATGGATCGATTAAACTTTTTAACAGATTGATACAGCAATTCCCAATAATGAAAGTTGAGGTTGTGTCCTGGCCTGATCGGTTCCCAAATAAATTCGATATTACAGACTTTTTCACAAATAAGGACCTGGTGAATTTTGAAGATATATTATCAGATGTTAGGGATTTTCAATCTCCCGTAGATGATCATAAAACTAATTCCAGGACCTCCCTTCAAATTATTGATAAACGCATGGATTTTTGGGGGATTATAATGGATAGTCGTGAAAAACCTATTGAAATGATAGAAGGTATTCTCCCAGTGGAATCCATTATGGGGATAGTTAGCAATCCAGGAGTTGGAAAGACAATACTTGCAATGAATCTTGCAATTCATCTTAGTGCTGGAAAACCCTGGTTTGGTCATGATATTGTAAAGCCAAGAAGAGTTCTTTATTTATTGGCTGAAGGTGGATTTTGGAGTTTGAAAAGCAGACTTAGAATGATGAGTGAATACGAGATATTACCACCAAAAGAATCCTTTTTCCCTATTCCTGTAAGACCTTATGATCTTCTGAATGATGACGATTTATTACTTTTTTCATCCTTAATAAATGAATGTGACCCGGATGTAATTGTATTGGACACTTTTATAAAATGTCATACAGCTGATGAAAATGATAATGGAGCTATGCAACGGGTTTTGGATATTGTTCGATCTACTATCACTGGTAATGGAAGGTCAGCAATTATATGTCACCATTTATCAAAATCAGGACAGTCCAGAGGTGCAACATCAATAGAGGGGGAATTGGATACTTTGATCAAATTGGAATCTGTTATAAAACAAAACCACAGCATTAAAGTGAAATTTGACAAAATTCGCCATGGTGAGAATATCAGATCAATGAATTTATTATTAAATCCGGAAACACTCATCTTTGAAAGTACAGATGAACCAGTTTCAGATAGATATAAAATCTTTATGGACTACTTTGAAGATGGAAAGGGGCATAAAAAAAAGGACATTGTAAAACAACTCCAAATTGATATTGTAAAAGGAGAGTCAACCTGCTATGATCTTTTTAAAACTTTTGAAGAATATATTTATGAGGAAAATGGAGTTTGGTACAAAAAGTAAGGAAAATATATGTCAATAATTTTCCAATTCCAATCTTTCCAATTTGGAAACTGGAAATTTTGTCGACGGGAAACCTTTCCAATTCCAATTTTTCCAAAAAGACACTGGAATCCCTATAACTGATGTTATTAGTGCAGTTATGCTATTTTCCAATTTCCACCTATATAAAGGGGTGGTTTATTGGAATACCCACCCCCTATTTATAACCTGGATTAAATTAAAAACTGTTTGATTTTGGAAGACCTACAAAAATTATTAATTGAAGTAATCTCACCTTGGTTTACTATTGAACAGGCTTGCTCATATTCAGGTTTTGGATCAACAACTATTAGAAGGGCAGTCAGAGAGGGTAAATTGAAATCCTTTAGGCAAGGTACAACCTCTGGTGATATCAGAATACATAAAAAGGATTTAGATGCTTTTATTATGTTTGGCAAAGGGAATCTTAAGCCAGGGGAAGAGCAACAAGTTCAAATTAGGAATAGATATTCAAAGCATGAAAACTTAAGGGATTTCGCAAATGAATTGTGTAATTGGTAACAATATTTATAATTTTGCTGTGCGTAAACAAAGGCGGAAAGACCACGCCGACAAAGTGGTTTTTTCATATGCCAAAAATAGTCAGGAATGGAGATACCGTAAGGTCTCCACCCACCTTTGTGGGACGCAATTCCTGGCTACTCATCAGCGTAAACAAAGGGGTCAATCATGACTAAACCCACAAAAAAAAGACGAAAAATCCCACCTAACGAAAAAGGTCTTAAGCCAATACATAATACTTATTATCATAGATATACTCTTAACGGCAAAGACGGATTGGTTTCATTAAAAACAAGTGATTTAAAAATCGCAATAAATAGGAATATTGAAGTTCTTGAGAATCTAAGCGATATAAAATCTCATAAGGAAGTTTATCTATATTGGTTAGATGATATTTTTAAAACTGAATCTGACATCTCAATCAAATCAATTCGCAAGTTATATATCAAAACAATTAGACAAAATGGGATTAAGGAATCTACAATCGATATTTATGAGAGAATGATAACGAAGTTCATTGATGCAAACGGCAATCTTGAGATCACCAAGATTACTATTAATCATATTGATGTTTTTCAAGGATTATTCCAAAATGAGAGTAAACCCCTATCCCCTAATTATTGCAATATCAATCTCCGAGCATTGAAACGGTTTCTAAATTGGTGTAAAGAAAGAGAGTATATATCCAAAATTCCAGTGATAAAACAAGTACGAGTCCCAAGACCAGAACCAATGTACATAAATAATGTTGAGTACGAGGCTATTCTGGAGCATTTATCTCCATTTATGAATAGAGTTGTGGAGTTATATCGATCCACCGGTATGAGGCTAAATGAAGCCTTGAATGGAGAGATTAGGGGGAATTACTTTGTTATCTCTGCTGAGAATTATAAAACTAATCGAACCCATTCTATTCCCATCAATGACACTATGAAAACAACTATTGTTGAGATGCAGAATAAATCACATAAAGGTGATTACTATAGTAAGGCTTTTAAAAAGGCTTGTTTGATGGCTGGATTGCCAGACAAACATTTTCACTGTCTAAGACATACCTTCGCTTTGAGAACCTACTTAAAGAATAATGATATATATATTGTTAAGAAATTATTAGGACATTCTTCAATAACAACTACCGAAAAATATGCAGATTTCGATATTGAGAGATTATCTGATGATTTTCCAGACCTTGTGACCAATGAACCAGATTCTAAAACAATGAATTATAGTAGGTTTATTCAACCCATGATAAGTAGTTATATTTCATGAGGTTAAATATCCTGCAACAATGTCATATTCAACCTTTTGGATACACTTAACTGGATACAGCATATATTACTGCTTGTTATTACGGTAGTTAACTAATACTGCAACGGCCTTTTAAGCCGGCGGTCGCAGGTTCGATTCCTGCCTGGGTCACAGACTAAATCCTCCTTCGTTATTGTTGGAGGATTTTTTGTTTTTATTGACTTTTCCTGACAAGGTAATACGCAAAATGAATGTGTATTTGACTTTTGAATCCGGTTTAACCAAAGTCTAGCTGTGAAATATTAAAAAAATCACTGTAGATTATTCCATTCAAAATTCACGGAATTCCCCATGCTGAAAATCCTGCATATCAGTTTAATTACATTCATCCTGTCATTTTCTTTGGCAGGTGAGTCAACCACAATTGTAAATGGTAATGTGGCATCCGCCCACCGGATTATATTGCAATTTCGAGATGATATCGCTCCAATACCCGGACAGTCCGATGCATTTAACTTACAGTCACCGTTGTTAATAAATACTTATCTACAAAATAAGGGGGCTCATAGTCTTAAACCACTTTTTAAAGATTGGCAAATTTTCTCTGATCGGCACTTTAAACACCATTTACATCAATTCTACCTTGTAACTTTTGATGCTGCGGCAAACATAAGTACAATCTTAGGTGATCTGATGAAATATGAAATAATTATCACTGCTGAACCTGACTATAAGGTTCATGTGGCGGTAGTTCCTGATGATCCATTCTATATGGACCAATGGGCCCATGATAATTTTGGCCAGGCCGGTTATCAGAATGTAGGGATTTCTGATTGCGATACAGATACAGACCTGGCTTGGGATATTACCACAGGTGATGCCGATGCAATTATCGCCATCCTGGATACTGGCATCAATGAAAGGCATTTGGAATTTACTGGGAAGATGGTACAAGGA
>Ga0209045_1002610_pt1 | contig 12905 bp, 8 predicted proteins | sample SaaInlLV_10m_DNA_4_FD_184664 | JGI IMG/M metagenome (GOLD analysis project Ga0209045, IMG submission 184664) | Marine microbial communities from expanding oxygen minimum zones in the Saanich Inlet - Saanich Inlet SI072_LV_200m_DNA (SPAdes) (version 2) | ecosystem: Environmental > Aquatic > Marine...
CTTCAACTTCTTCAAGTGTATATTCGAAATAGGTATTAGTCAAATCTACTTTGATGGTTTCCTTCAACGATTGATAACCTGATTTCTCAATAATAAGCTTATGGTCACCCTCAACAACAGAAAATTGTCTGCCAGTACTGCTTGGCTCATGATCAATTGTTATACTTGCACCATCTGGTTTTACAATAATGTTAATTGGTATTTCATCATTGATTTTATCTCCGGTGATGGTGATTTCCCAGATTTCTTTTGGTTTAAGGTGTATACCATATTCTGAAAGGATCAGTTTTAATGGTTCATAACCGGTTGCATAGACCTCAAGTACTCGCTCGTCTGGTTGGAGATAGATCATGTCGCGACCTGGTTTATGATCGATATCACCGACAATCCCACTGTAGGAGCTAAATGCCAAACCATCAATAGAGGATTTTACCTGGATTGCTGCACAAAATCGGCCGTTCGTATCTCGGCGACTGACAATTTCATTATTTACCTTTTGGGGATCACCGACAATCTCCATGGTGGGCAGTTGGGCAAATGCCATTTGAAATAGGGCTATTAGAAGAATATAAATATATGTCAATTGGATTTTAGTCATAATAAGATCAATAATTTACATCAGAGTATCATCTTAAAATTTGAAATTATTCGTTGATTCCTTCATCCAATTATCAGTAAAAAAAATTTGAGCCTCGACACTTTGCGTCTTTGGCATTAAGTCAAAAAAAGTATCAGGGAGTACTGACCAAACGAAAACCGATGTGGTAGAGGCTGAAAACCGGACTGTGCCTATCCCGACTTGAACTTTGCAAGTTCCGCTGGTAGTAATTCCAGGAACCACCACGTAAAACACGATTAGAACCGCTTTGAGGACCTTGAGGATTTTGCTTGGGTGAGTTTTCATAGTAGTCTGAATCATACCAGTCACTACACCATTCATAGACATTGCCACTCATATCAAATATTCCAAGTCCATTTGGGTTTTTTGTCCCAACCGGATGGGTTGTTCGTCTATTACTATTATCACGATACCATGCATAACCCATTAAACTAGATGCATTGCTTGTTCCAGACCATTTTTCCTTTTTACCCCCGCTCCTAGCTGCATATTCCCACTCTGCTTCCGTAGGTAAACGGTAGTTCAAACCAGTCTTCTTATTGAGTTTTTGAATAAAATTCTGGACATCATTCCATGAGACCCTCTCCACCGGTAAGTCATCCCCGTTAAAACGACCAGGATTACTTCCCATAATTTCTTTCCACTCCCTTTGAGTCACCTCATATTTACCAATATAAAAGTCATCAACTGTCACGGTATGTACTGGGTATTCATCACCACTACAACCATCGGTCCAATTACCGCACCCCATCTCAAATGTACCACCCTCCACATAAACCATGTCGGTTAAGAGTTCAGGGCCTTTACGTTCTTCAAGTTGAATATTGCGTTTTTTCTTTTCTCCCTCGGATAATTTGACCGTTTCGGTAAAGGTTTCATATCCAGTTTTGGCAATCTTTAGCTGGTAAGTCCCTATGGGGATATTTTTAAAATTATATAACCCTTCTGAAGTGTAATATTCTCCTGCATCGCCACTTAACTCAATCATTGCATCCAGCGGTTTTACAATTACTTGAATAGTTCCGGTCTTTACAACAAGATAGATATCAATAGACTGCTTTTTACCTTTTTTCAAGTTTAATCGTTTTGTAACGGAATCGGATTTTGGCAGACTGACTTCAATATTGGCAATCATCGGTTTTAAACGAATATTCTTCAGGTTCGTAATTTTATCATCATTCAATGTGACAGTGGCATTTTGATCTGTATTGATTGTTAAAGTAGAAAAGTTCTCAAAAGTGGTCAATTCTATATCAGTGGTTCTTCCTCGTTCAATGGTAATATTCTTTATTTCAGTTTCGTAGTATTCTGATTTGCAGTTTACTTCATAGTCACCAGGTGAAAGACGTTCAAAAGTGTGAGTGGTTATCTCATTCTGATTTTTGTTGTTTAGATAAATATCCAATTCATTTCCTGGTGAAGATGTGACCTTTAACGAACCAAAATCTGGTTGAAGTGTATAGTTTACAGTTGTCTTGGGTGCTTGGATATCGATATAATTTTCATATGTGATATACCATTCTTTTTCTATACGGATAGGGTACTTCCCGGCAGGATAAAATGCACTTGCAGGGGATTTCCCAATTGAAAGATCATCAATAAAAACATCTGCATCTTCTGGATCAGTGAATATTAGTAATGCAGCATCTTCAACTTCTTCAAGTGTATATTCAAAATAGGTGTTAGCCATATCTACTTTAATGTTTTCAATCTTCGACTGATACCCAGATTTTTCTATCAAAAGAGTATGTTTTCCTTCTGTTAAAGCAAATTGTATTTCAACACCAAAAGGTTCATTATCTATGGTAATATTTGCACCTTCTGGTTTTACAATAATGTTAATGGGTATTTCATTTATTATTTTATCTCCTGTGACAATTATTTCCCAGATTTCTTTTGGTTTGAGATGTATGCCATATTCTGAGAGAATGATTTTTAAGGGTTCATATCCAGTTGCATAAACTTCCAGCACTCGTTCATCAGGTTGCAGATAGACCATATCCCAACCTGGTTTATGATCGATATCACCTACAATCCCACTGTAGGAGCTAAAGGCTAAACCTTCTAAAGATGAAATGACCTGGATTGCTGAACAGAATCGACCATTGGTATCCCGGCGACTAACAATCTCATTTTCTACCTTTTGGGGATCACCGACAATCTCCATGGTGGGCAGTTGGGCAAATGCCATTTGAGATAGGGCTATTAGAAGAATAAAATAATATGTCAATCGGGATAGAATCATAACAGGATTAATAATTTCCTTTCATAATCTATCTATTATGAAGAGGTAAATAGGATTTTCTTTTTCTCATATCAAAACTTTTGTACTTTCTGTAAAAAGTGTAAATGGCAAATTATAAAAGGATAATCAATCAGGGTGTACTGACCAAACGAAAACCGATGTATGAATTTTTGTAAGTAGGATAATAGTTAAGTCTATACAAACACCGAAGATGATACTGATCAATCCCCCAGGAACCCCCTCTCAGAGAACGGTAAGATCCACTTTTTGATCTCTGATTAGTTGATTTGGCAGGACTTTGATATTCATTATACCAATCACTACACCACTCCCAGACATTCCCACTCATATCATACAAGCCATTTGCATTAGGGAGTTTGCTTCCAACATCCTTTGACCCTGATGGAATATTATTGAATGAATACCAAGAATAATTTGCTAATTCATCCTCATTGTTTGTGCCAGACCATTTAGTATCTGTGTCAGCTGATATTCCTCTAGCAGCATATTCCCATTCTGCTTCTGTTGGTAAACGGTATTCCATTCCCGTTTTCTTATTAAGTTTTTGAATGAAATCCTGAACATCATTCCAGCTCACCGATTCTACTGGAAGGTTTTCTCCTATAAAATGGCTTGGATTGCTTCCCATGATCTCCTTCCATTGCTTTTGTGTCACCTCATATTTACCAATATAAAAATCATCTACGGTTACTGCGTGAGAAGGTTTTTCATTTCTAGAACGTTCATCCCAATTTATATTTCCCATTTCAAATGTCCCGCCTTTAACAAAAACCATTTTTTGAGATAGTGAACTACTCTCAAAAGTATTTATATAGGATGGGATTACAAGATTTTCGCTATTACTTTCTTTAAGATGAACGTTATGTTTTATTTTTCTCCCAATTGTCAATGTTAGTGTATCGTTGTGAGTTACAAAACCATCTTTTGTAACTGTTAATTGGTAAGTTCCAACGGGGATGTCTTTAAATATCTTTTTGCCATTATTATAAAAATATTCTTCAGCATCTCCATTTAGTTCGATTGTTGCATCCAATGGCGTCACAACAATTTGGATAGTCCCTTTTTTAACAATAGAGTATAAATCTAAAATATAATTTTCACCCTTTCTTAGCGAAATAGTTTTGATTAAATTGGGTGCCTTGTTGTGTGTTACTTTTACTGTAACTCGCATTGGTTCTAACTGAATATTTTTCAATTGTGTTATTTCGTTATTATTTAAAAAAACAATAGATCTACTCAGTGTATTTATTGTCAAAGTTGCAAAATTCTTTTGTGAAATAAGTCTTACTTCTTTTAGCTCACCTTTCAATAACTTGATATTAATATTATTTGTTGTATACAATTCTGATTTCGCTTCGATACTGTAATTACCCGGCATTAAATTTTCAAAAGTAAATGGTGTCACTTCATTTTGAAAAATATTATTAAAATAAATTTCTAAACCTTTTTCGGGGACTGAATCAATCACTATTGTTGAAAAGATTGGTTCACTTACCAATTCAATGTTTTTAGTTTCACCTTTCATCAGTTCAACATTTGATATTTTAGTTGTATAACGATCAGACCTTGCTTCAATACTATAATTTCCTGGAATATAATTTTCAAAGGTATGTGGAGTTACTTCCTCTTGAGAAATACCATTTATATAAATTTCTAATCCGTCTTGTGGTGTTGAACTCACTTTTAAAGTTGAAAAAATTTGTACACTAATCAACTCGACTTTTTTATGCTGTCCTTGATCTAATTGAAATTGAATTTCATTTGTTTCATAAGTAGGAGATTTGGCTGATATTTTATAAATTCCAGTTTTCTGTTTGTCAAAAATATGTGATGTTTTTACATTTTGGTCTATATCATTAATTATTACATTCAGATCAGTTTGTGGACTTGATGAAACAGTAATTTTACCAAAATTTGGTTGCAGTGTATAGGTTTTTATTGTTTTTGGAGATTGAATATTAATAGAATCCTCTAAAATAATGTACCAGTCTTTTGTAATCTTTATGGGATATTTTCCAGGAGGGAAATAATCACTGATTGGTGTAAAACCTAATTTTAGATTATCAATATAAACATGTGCTCCTGAAGGAGTTGTCTCAATAGAAATATCTACATCTTCAACTTCTTCAAGTGTATATTCGAAATAGGTATTAGTCAAATCTACTTTGATGGTTTCCTTCAACGATTGATAACCTGATTTCTCAATAATAAGCTTATGGTCACCCTCAACAACAGAAAATTGCCTGCCAGTACTGCTTGGCTCATGATCAATTGTTATACTTGCACCATCTGGTTTTACAATAATGTTAATTGGTATTTCATCATTGATTTTATCTCCTGTGACAATGATTTCCCAGATTTCTTTTGGTTTGAGGTGTATACCATATTCTGAAAGGATTATTTTAAATGGTTCGTATCCTGTTGCATAGACTTCCAATACTCGTTCATCAGGTTGCAGATAGACCATGTCACGTCCTGGTTTATGATCGATATCACCGACAATTCCACTGTAGGAGCTAAATGCCAAACCATCAATAGATGATTTTATCTGGATTGCTGCACAAAATCGGCCGTTCGTATCTCGGCGGCTGACAATTTCATTATTTACCTTTTGGGCGTTACCTACAATTTGCATGATGGGAAGTTGGGCAAATGCCAGTTGAGATAAGGCAATTAGAAAAATAAAATAATATGTCAATCGGGATATAATCATAACAGGATCAATAATTTACAATTATATATTATCATCTTAATATTCATTTATTGCCCAATGTCTCTAATTTCAACTTTTAGAGGTTTATCCAACTTTATACAGATGTAAATTACATCTATGTGTCCGGGATGTATTGGAGGATTACACATTTATTGATTTACCTCTTCAAACGGAATATCCAACTGGATCCGGGAAGACCGTTAATATTTTATCCAAAATATTGATAATGGCAGGAGATTTGAATACCAGATTTAAGTTGATCGGTGATGCCAGTGAAATTCAAACTACCATTGGAATGAAACGGTCATTTGAATTCCCTGTTACTTGTATTGATAAGAAAACGGGGAATCCGATTACAAACTTTCCTCTTAAAGCTTCAATGAATGGTAATCGTTTTACCGAGCAGGGCACTACAAATGCGAAAGGTTTTGCAATATTTACCTTATTTAAAGTAATAGATCGGACTCCGGTACAATATTTCATAATAAATCCTGACATATCGGATTACCAGAATAAATTGAATCTCACATCAGGGAATTCGTATATGATAAAAGTGAATGCACAACCCCCAATTGTTTGCTTGGATATTACAGAGAAAAATTTAGAAAGTAGTTTGGATTCGCCATTTGGAATGCCTACTCTTAAGGAGTTATTTGTTCAAAACTATAGTGCAGAATTTACGAAAAATGAAAGACTTTCAGATTTTCGTGTTATCGGCATATTCGGTACCGAGGCTAAATCATCTTCGAAAAATAAATATGGATTATATCAGGTTTATGCAGATGGAACGGTACAAATCTACGACACGGATTCAAATACAGAAATATATCAAAAAAGTATTAATAATGTGATGGGCGCGGATTTCCAGACGTTGGAAGGCGCAGGTAGAAATGCACTTAAAAAAACTAACTGGTAAATTAACAAATGAAAGTTTCAGGAAATCCATGATAATCTTAATGACTTTTAATCACACAAACAAAGTGATTGAAATATGACCAAGCAAGACAGCAAAGTTTCTTTTTCACCAAAACCAAAGAAAAATAAAGGTATTGCAATACAAAGAATAAAAGAAACTTTAGCAAGAGGAGAAAAATTTGTTACTGATGTGTCAATGTCTGGAATATGGTATAAAGAAAAGAAAGAGGCTGTTCAGAAATTATTATCAGGTAATTATGGTAATAAAGTGGAATTCTCAGGTGCAAGCAAATCATTTTATGCAACGTACATTATGCCAGATGAGCCGGATAAAGTCATTGAAAAGATAAGAGAGAATAATTGTATAGTTTATATAGTAGTAATAGATCAAATTTAAGTAATTGCTTTGAATTGTCGATGAAGTTGCTCAGTACTTTGGAGACCCGGTGTGTCTTCAAAAACGAACGGTTTGTTAATAAACATCTATAGATACTGTTGGTACCTAATAATAAATATATGTAAACTGTTCAAGATAAATAACAAACCTCCTAATCGTTTTAAAAGATTTGCCTTTACTTTTTTATTATTTGGTTATGTTGTGGACACGTTCGCACTTATCATTGGACTTCCTACAAAATAATGGACACGTTAAGAAGTCATGCTGCATTATTGTTTAGTTTTTCTAAGTATTTGATTAGAAATAGCTCTGGGGACATATTTCCAAGATATGAATGTTTTCTATTTCGGTTATAAAAATATTCGATATAATGGAAAATTGTCTGCCTCGCCTCTTTTCTTGTCCTGAATCTCATTTTGTAGATTAACTCTGTTTTGATTGTTTTGAAAAAACTCTCAGCCACAGCATTATCATAACAATTCCCTTTCCCACTCATACTCTGTATCATACAGTATTTTGAGAGATCTCCTCTAAATCCATCAGATGCATATTGAACACCACAATCAGAGTGAATAATTAAATCCTTATCTGGACGTTCTCTTTTATATGCCTGTTCTAATGCTGCCTGGGTAGTAACTTCGCTGAACATTCTATTACTCATGGCCCAACCCACAATTTTTCGATGAAAAAGATCCAGTACGGTAGTGAGATACAGCCATCCTTCTAGTGTCCAGATGAATGTTAAATCTGATACCCACACTTTATTGGGAGCATTAACATTAAAGTTTTGACAAAGAAGGTTCGGTGAATACTTTTTCTTGTGATTTGAGTTTGTAGTTACCTTGTACTTTGTCTTTATTTTGGATTTGATATTATTCTTATTCATGATCCGAGCAACACGAGGCTCGCTACATTGGAAGCCTCTGTCAATCAATTCAGTTGTCATTCGGGGACTTCCATAATTTGCCATATAACGGTCTGAATTGATTGACTCTATCTCTTTTAATAAAATTATATTTGCCTGTACTCTTTGGCTGGTCTTTCCTTTGAGCCATTGATAATATCCGCTCCGACTTACTGTTAATACCTGGCACATTTTCTGAACACGATAATTGGAGCTATACTGTTTTATAAAACGGTATTTCATCGGGATCTCTTTGAGAAAATGGCCAAGGCTTTTTTTAGAATGTCTCGTTCTTCTTCCAACTCCATATTCTCTCGACGCAATTTCTTTAATTCTAACTCTGATTCACTAAGATTTTGTTTACCACTTCCGGGAAAAGCTTTATCCCTGTCTCCTAAGTAATCTCTTTTCCATCTGTAAATTAATTCCGTTCGGATCCCTAATTCTCGAGATAATTCTATTGCTGTCTTTTTACTACTCAATAGCAATTCTATTGTGCTCTCTTTGAATTCCTTGGTATACGTTCTACGGCTTGTTATCATAAATTTATCCTTTGGTTATAATTTATGACTTCTTTCCATGTCCGTTGTAATATAGGAACTCCACATATTGTAATATGGTTCATCACAAATATTAGTACTTATTGTAGGAAGCAAGAAGCAGACATCTTGAAATTTTCGATGTTTGTTATGCACGATTAGATAGTTGGTAAAGTCATTTTGAAAAACATTCAAACTCGTTAAAAACTTTGATAACTCACTTGAAAATTATAAAAAGCCCTCCAAAAGACGGGCTTTAAGCGCTTGTTTATGCGGAGAGTAGGGGATCTGAACCTCCACGGGTGTAACATCCCCAGAAGAGGAAATTTAATTGTCGTTGGTCAGGATGTAGTGCAATTGGATATATTAGAATACATGGAGTTGTTTTACAATCGTGAAAAGTTTAATTCAATTGGGCTATAAATCGCCTATAGAATTGGGAAAACGACAACGTGTTGCTTAACTGTGACTCAACTATTTTTTACTAAGTCCAATTCGGTTATAATACCCCTCAATGTACTCAAAAATACTCCTTTATTGCGTTTTTTTATTCAATAATTCTATTATTTTGACACATGATAAGATAAATTCTTTTCTACCCGTTGGTCTAAAGGTATATTAGTCAACCAGCGCTGTAGCTGGATAAAGCTCTGGCTATCTCGGGCGAAGACATTAATTGAAGTGCCGATCTTTGGCATGTCACAAACTATCTGAACGGGCTCCTTTGTACAGACAATATAAACTGATTCAGATGTAAGAGTTTCCCCGGGCATGGTCCCCACCACGAATTTTATATGACTCTTTATAGACGTGTCGGGTATCTGTACAACTTCTCCTGCTTTAATATTATTTTCAGTCATATAATCGTTGGGAAACATAAGCATTATGTTATGATCGGCCATTAAATTGAACACATATAGATAGCAGTCTTTGCTGGGCTTGATGGAAAAGACAAGTTCTTCTCCCTCTTTGAACATATTATTTTCTAATTCTACATCAACGTAAAATCCAGGATCACGCTGACCCTTGACCGGTTCCACATAAAAACGGTAAGCTATCTCAAGTTCATATCCCTTGTCCGCACCCATATCCCTGAGTTTATTCATTAATTCATTTTGGTCTGTTATTATACCTGAAACTGTGCTTTTAAAAAATCCGAACCAAGCAGTTTGCTCACTTGTTTCTTCTTTGGATTCACCCATTACATCTGTAAGCAGTGAGGTCACTTCCACCGTTGTTGATACTTTTTTTGATACGGCTTCATTCCTCAAATCCTGCAGTACTATTTCCTTAGCCTTTTTTCTATTGACACTCCATGGAAATACCTGAACTGATGAAACTTCGATCCAGCCGGGTTCTCCAGTTCTGTAAGTCGTTATTTCAATTGCGGTTGGATCGGCAATCGTTTCCATATCAGTTATAACACCAGTGGTTTGGGATGCAACATTGGCAAGATCTTTTTCTGTTTCAGTAACACCAAGTTCTTTTTCAGCTTTCTGAGCAGCCTGTTGGGTCGTATCCTTATCACTTTTATTGTCGTCTGGAGTTGGTTCCGGTTTGGATATACAGGCTGAAAGGATCAAGATGAAAATGAACCATCGCAATTTTATTAACATCAAAATTATGTCCTATTTATATTAAACAAAATAAAAAGATTATAAAAATTTCCCACATATTATTTTTCATTAATCGATCCCGACAGTATTTACGATCACAATCGCATTATTCTCAATCTTGAATACCTGCCAGGTGTGACCTTTTTTGTTTTGCGGTACCTGGAAATGATAAAGCAGTCTGCCCTGACCGTACACTTTTACTTCCGCCCGGGATTTAGACAGTTCATTTGAATTATTACTACTGTTATTCGAATAATCGTGGATATAATAGTCGTAATCTCCAGTAACATCCATTGAGGTGACTGTGATCGTTTCAGGTCCAAATCCGTTAGTATCATCCCGGTCCAGCATGGCAACACCATCAGTAGTCTCTTTCTTAAAACGATAGGATATGTGATAACCATTGTGTTTTACAAAATGGGCATCCAGATCTGATGGATTCTCACCCCAGTCAAGTACCAACCGTATATGCTCAAGTGGTATTGAAGGGGATATAGAAAAACGATTCAGAAAAAGGGTGCCGGCCTGTAGTCTCAGTGTAAAATCTGTATTGGCGAAGCCTTCCTTGCGAACAGAAACAGGGATCTGCGCAAAAGCGTCTTCTGGTATTTTGAACTGGATTTTACCATCTGCATCCGTGTTGAACGATCCAATGTCGTTCATAACTACCTCCGCATTTTCGATGGGTGCTCCATCCAGTGCATTGAAAAAGTACAGGCTGAGTTCCCCCTCAATTTCTGAAAAAGCATCCTCAATATGCTGGTCAATATCTCCTATTGATGGAAATTGTCCCATTAACCAGACGGTTGAAAGGATGATTGTAATAATGTAGTGGTTGATTTTCTTCATTTCGCTCTCCATTTTGAATTATTTATCGAAAAAATTGAAAATTCATTTTAATATCTAACTACAATCTTATCCTTATTCGTGCCAATAAATGTAGGGTCTTGCTCTTTATCTAAGTAGCCGGCCTGACTGCTGACATTTTCCCTGACATAATCATAAAGCTCACTAATCGTCAGGTTATTATCACCACCCTTAGCACTACCCTGTAATCCTTTTAGTAAAAAATACGTAAATAGCCCATGGAATTTTTCCGGATACGCGGAGCTGTATTGTTTCCCCGTTGATGCGGATAAAACAGAAAAATTCTCAGCTAGGAGCACTGGATTTGCAATCTGAATGGATATTGGACGTAAACCTGCTACCAGCATATCACCTGCTCTACTTTCACCAGAAAAACAGGCATCAATAAATACGGTTATTGAGTTAGCATTGAGGTCAGCCAGGGACTGATAAATCTGATCTAGGCTAAAGCCTGTATTTGGATAGTTTGGATCAATATCGTGTGGAATGAGATAACCTTTCTCACTCTTGGGGTCTGGTGCACCGTGCCCAGAATAGTAGAAAATAATATCAGTCTTTGAACCAAGCCGTCTGGCTATCCAACCATCTTCAGCAAATATTTTATTGAACTCACCTGAGGTTGCCCCCTCATTTACACGGTAATAAATATTAGGCTCTGGCACTCCAAGTACTGATTTAGAATACTCATAAAAATACTGAGCATCACGGCCTGCAAAATCAACTTCCGGTGCATATTTATAATCCTCAACTCCAATAATAACCGCCAAAGTATTTTTACCGTTTGTTTTGGTTTTAGGAATATTTTTGTCTACATCTGATAAAGTTATAATACCTTCAATTTGACGAATTGTTTTATCCCTTTTAGCCTTTTCAACACGTGCAATCTGAACATCCACTACATTCTGAGTACGCTCTCCTGCTTTTAGTCCTAATTCAATAGTTTTCCCAAATTTACCTTTTGATTCTGTAAGTTTAACAGAAATAGGTAAGTCAACTTCATCGTATCTTCTGCTAGTATAAAAGTAGAATTTAAATTCTTTGTAGTCACCACTAACAATATCACCTAGATTATAAATCTGTCCTTCATCAGGGAATGAAATATTCTGATTGTCTGTATTAAATAATACCTCTGCCTTTAAATCTTCAACGTCACCACCTAAATTTTGAACAAAAGCGGTAACCTCAATAGATTCACCTGGTTCAATGATAGAATTATCGTTACCCATAGAATCACCTTCATCGTTATCGTCAATGGCAATTTGGTTGATCTGAAGATCCGGTGGGTCAAATGCGGTAGTGGTAAAACTGATGGTTGCAGGGTCTGCATCAAAACCAAAATGTTCTGTTACTTCAATTCTGAATTTCCGTTCCATGGACTTTGCATCTATACTTGCAGTTATGGGTATTTCAACAGTCTGTGAAGATTTGCTGTGTATTTTATCAATTGAAGTTTTGGATGCATATTCTAGATTTTTTCCTGATGATAGGGGCGAGATATTGATCTCTATATTAGTCGCATAACCCTTTCCCTTATTTACTAAATTAAGGGATATCTTACCAGTTTCAAATCCATCAAGAGAATGATTATTGGATGGTTCTGTGAATTGTAGGTTTTCAATAGTCAGAAAGGCTGGATATTTGGGCTTAACTTGTTTTGAATATTTTTGTTTCAAGTAGGCCTCAACAGAGTTGACAGAGCGTCGGCTTATTAATTTTCCATCCTCATATACGCCAGATTCATTACTACCAGATGGATAGGTGTAAGTCCCCAGACCGCTTTTTTTACCATCTTTCCACTCGCCTACGTATTTATCGCCATTATCAAAGGTGTAAGTCCCCAGACCGCTTTTTTTACCATCTTTCCACTCGCCTACGTATTTATCGCCATTATCAAAGGTGTAAGTCCCCAGACCGCTTTTTTTACCAGCTTTCCACTCGCCTATGTATTTATCGCCATTATCAAAGGTGTAAGTCCCCAGACCGCTTTTTTTACCAGCTTTCCACTCGCCTATGTATTTACTTCCAGATGGATAGGTGTAAGTCCCCTGACCGCTTTTTTTACCAGCTTT
>Ga0209045_1002611_pt1 | contig 12897 bp, 12 predicted proteins | sample SaaInlLV_10m_DNA_4_FD_184664 | JGI IMG/M metagenome (GOLD analysis project Ga0209045, IMG submission 184664) | Marine microbial communities from expanding oxygen minimum zones in the Saanich Inlet - Saanich Inlet SI072_LV_200m_DNA (SPAdes) (version 2) | ecosystem: Environmental > Aquatic >...
CTCTAGACCTTTTCAGCCTCTCACCCAACCCTTTGTTTTGCAGGACTTGCACGAAGAACAATAATTGCACCCCGCACCGATACAGACCTTTTTACTGTTTTTATGAACCTGCCCCAACCCCTTACAGCTTTCACAACGTTTTGAGGAATCTGAAATCTGTCCAGAGCCTCCACAACCATTACATTTTATGCAATAATTACAACTCTTCCCGCTACAGGGCACTTTGTTGTCTACATGCCATATCCCAGTTCCACAACATTTAAAGCACGGACGGTTTGCAAAAGAGTCGGGTATACAGAATAATCCGACAACCAGACAGAGCGTTATAATAAAAACTGTTATGTTTGAGCCAAATCTACTATTAGTCATCTATATTCCGTTATTATTTATATCCAAAGCGACTTAAAGCCGCTTCATCTTTGCGCCAGTTTTCGCTGACTTTGACCCAGAGGTCCAGATAAACCTTTTTACCTAAAAGATCCTGGATACCTTCCCGCGACTTTCTTCCTATCTCTTTCAGCATTTGCCCGTTCCCACCGACAACGATCAATTTATGGCGTTGCTTCTCCACATATACATTTGCAGATATATAATCAAGCTCTTCGCTTCTTGGCACAAACTCTTTTACCACCACAGCCACCCCATGCGGTATCTCCTGCCTTACAGACAACAGCACCTGTTCACGGATAAGCTCAGCAATTGCCAGCTTATCCTGCAAGTCTGTTACAGTGCCTTCCGGATAGTACGCAGGGTTCTCCGGCATCAGTTCAAATATCTTTTTGATCAGTATCGGAATATTGATCTGTGTTATAGCAGAAACAGCAACACCACCTATAAAATCTCCAAGTTTTTTATATTCCGCAATAATTGCGTCGAGATTTGGTATATCTGCAGCATCTAATTTATTGATTACCAGCAGGATATTCTTATCAACGTTGCGTATAAGTTTTGCGGCGCGTTTATCATCGCTGTGCGGAGGAGTGGTACCATCTACTACAAACAAGACAACATCAGCGTCTCTGAGGCAGGAGCGTGCCGACTTAACCAGATACTCATCCAGCTTCTGCTTTGGTTTCAATATTCCCGGCGTATCAAGAAACACAAGCTGCCCCTCTTCCGTCTCGCAAATCCCTGAGATTCTATTCCTTGTCGTTTGCGGCCTCGGCGTAACTATTGCCACCTTTTCACCTACAAGCCTGTTAAGAAGCGTTGACTTGCCCACATTTGGCCGTCCCCATATCGTTACAAACCCTGATTTATAACTTTTCTTTATCTCTTCTGTCATATAAATTTTCCTTAACCATATACATAGCTTTTCAATATTAATAACACTTCGACTTCGCTCAGTGTGACATTATCCTGAGCAGAGCAGAAGGATAGTTTTTATCGTGATAACAATTTAACTTGATTATATCGGAATTTGCATTTTAGTCGCTCATCAAAAATAGTTAAGGTTTATTGACTGTAGATTGCAGGGTGGATTCGGCAGAATGGCCTTAATCCACCCTACACGAATATCTTCAAAGTCTATCGTAGGCGCTAATTTGATTATTAAAACTATCTATTTTGGATACAGAGAACAACATAATTAAAAAAATAGTTACTCGTTCAAATCTAATCCAACCAGGGAACAAAGTCAAGTTTTTAACAATTTTACTAATAATACGTAATGTCCTAAAAGGAATTATGATCACTTCCTTTTACCTTGACTTAGTTAATATACAGCCGTTTATTTCTGATATCATAGTTACTGTATATTTAACTGTTAGCGGGAAAAGAGATTTGTACACGGAGGCACAAACTGTGGCCGAAATAGACATCAAAGAGATTGGATTTCGCTTTTGATGAAAGCAAAGGCAGCACTCCTAAATTGCAAAACGATGAAAACTATCCAATATATATTTTATTGTATTTTGCACAACAGGCTTAATGCTTTCCGGTACAATTATGCGATTCATCAGAAACCGACATTATCCGAAACCGGCTGCACTTTAATTCTGAATCCATATATGAAGTGAGGGCATAAATAAAAAGTACCGTACCTGACATCTCCAGAATCTCCTCTATCGTGAAAAGTATGACAAAAGAGAGACTATGTTCACCATACAATTCATAGCACCTTCCTCCAACCAATTCCAAACCTATGGCACCCGAAATATATACAGATCCGGCTATGATGAATAAGAGACGTGTTTTGTAAGGAAGCTTGAACAAGAATTTGGTATATACTAATAAAAAAGCAATCAATCCTATACCATAGGGTATAACCCAGGCAAAGTAAAAGTAACCGGATGTATTAAGCAGAGTTCGTAATTTTTCCATTAAACCTTCGTGAGTCATGAGAGATTCGTCAATAGATAAAAAAAGAAAAATTACAGAAAGCACCAACCAATACATATAACCCTCGCCATCTTTTCTTTTAGCAGATGCAATAATAAAGAGGAAAAATGAACATGTTAATAGCAACACGAATGAAAACAAGGTCGGAATACTGCGTTCAACGTCAAGGTTAGTAAGCCTGATGAAGGGCTCAGTCGCACCTTCACGTCCAAGAGTAAAAGCAACACATTGCCCTAGAATATGAAGAATCGAGAATAATATCACAAAAAAAGTGAAGAACTTTGTTATCCTTTTTGGTTCCAGTATAACATCCATTTATTACCTGTCGTAACTTAAACTAAAAAGTGAAAATTTAAAGAGTTGACAAACTGGATGGCTGTAGTACAAAGCAATTTGACAATCTTTCCAATAAGAAGACCGGTACATATGTCGTAAAATTTACAACTAGCCCAGGAAGAAAGGTATCATATTTAAGTATTATGTAAAGAATGATTTTTCTAAGACAGAAACAGCTGGAAAAGCAATAGATGTATAAGCGTTATCAGCAGAAACTAAATCAAGAAGTCATGTAGTTTGATTTAAGATAAAGGTATCTGAAAGAGTGCAATGCGTAGTTAATAGATACCATTATTAGAATAACTATTTGAAAAGTGACACCAGGCTGTCCTTTACAGTTGAAATAATTTGATATCTGAAGAGCTTATCAAAAAGATAACATATACTTAAATATACCGAAACCCCATATATGATTGATAAAACAAGCTCTACAATGCCTTTTGAAAAAAAATAATTTTCTTTAATAATTATCATGGAATAAAATGCAATAAAAACACTTATACCCGGAAAAAGCAATAGTCGGACAACATTCCATAGCTTACACTGGGTAATTTTCAAAAGTCTGAAGAGAACAATAATATTAACTGTTAGAGATGTTATAACAACGGCTAATGATGTCCCCAATAGCCCCCATTTGCTTGTAAGTGGATAGATAAGGGCCACCAACAATATAACCTGCAATAGTTGGTTCTTTGTGTCTATACCAGGCTTTCCAATACTGTAAAAAACAGGACCGGCGGTAGCGGCTACCGACGTTATCAATCCATATATGGCCAGTACTTGCATGGACGGTACCATAGGCATCCATTTCTCTCCCAAAACCACTACTGTTAAATCAGGAGCCAGAGAGATAATTAATCCTACTATTGGAAAGGATAGAAAAGCCGTAAGTTTTAATGTTTTTAAGTAAGCTTTCCTTAACCTGGGCAAATTGTCTTGAATTTTAGAATAAGCAGAATATGTTACACTGGAAATCACATTAGTAATTTCTGTTGTAGGCATACTGGAAACTCTATAAGCCATTTGATAAAACCCCAGTGCAGTTACTCCCAACAGTTTACCAACAAAGAAATCATCTCCCTGGGTAAATAAAAAGACCAGGATACTTGATCCAAAAACCCATTTCCCAAATCCTAATAATTTCTTAACCTTGTCTAAATCCAGCTTAAAACGTGGCCTATAACGATGCAAGAGATAGCTGGCCACAACACCTGTTATACAATCTGCCAGCTGTCCATATACCAGAGCCCATACACTTCTTAATATAATCGCGGCAAAAACTGTGACACTGAAATTAACGATCGTGGAGCTGAGTCGGTATAAAAAATGCTTGCTTAATTCCAGCTCTTTTTGAAAGTAAACAATGCCGCTATTTGTAAAGCTTCTTATGAGAATGGAAATTCCTACAACCCTGATGATGACGGTTGAATCCGGGCTTTTAAAAAAAACAGCCGCATAAGGCGCCGATATAAAGAGAATCCCATATAATACAAAGCCCTTGATTATGGACACAGCCCAAACCGTGTCCAGATATTTTTTAATATCATCTTTCATCTGTATCAGGGCCGTACTAAGTCCGGTTTGGGAAAAAGTGTCTAAAGTGGATATTATTAAAAAAGCAATTCCCAGCAGGCCGAAATCATTTGGGGCCAGCAGCCTGGCTAAAATAAACAGCTTTAGCAGACCTATAACGCTGTCCATTGCCCTGACACTTAAAAGCCAAAAGCCGCCTTTTGCTACTTTTTCTGAAAGGAGTGAATCTGATATAGATGCTTGTTTCACTATTTCTTTATCTCTTTAGGTTTTTCTTGATAGAACGTAACTTATATTTTCGCTGTATGCACAGCTACCTGACTTATTATTTAATTTCTGTTTCCATGTTATCTTCGACTACTACAAAATCCTTAACTAACTGAATTCAAATATTACTTTCACAGGAACAATTAAAATTCGTGTTTTGTACACATGAGAGCATTAAAACAATATATCATAAGATTTCAACTGTTATATTATGTTTGATTTTTTTACATTTGACAAGACTTATCATCCTCACGATATAAACATTTGTTAAAGTATTTACCTTGTTTCTGCCATGCATTCCCAATATTATATGCTTTTGATATCTACTACTTTTCATGTATGTTGACAAAAAAGAAGGCAGTCACGGGAGAGATCCTGAAAGTCACCCTTAGCAGTCATTCCCTCCAGATATTTCGGGATAAGCAGATTTTGACATATTGGATTTAAGGGATTTTTTTTAAAAGTCAGGCAAATAAACATCTTATTTTTTATTGAGAAACATAAATCAAATATTGTGAAGTTAAAGCAATTATTGCACCATGCTTCTTGTCAAAGAAATCGATAACCAGAGTGAATTTTCAGGATTGAAAGAAAATTGGACTGCACTCCTGAAGAAGAGCGGGAGTGACACGGTCTTTCTTACATGGGAGTGGATGTACACGTGGTGGGAGTGTTTTCAGGAAAACAGGCAGTTATTTATCTTGACCGTATATGATGAGAGTGAAAAGCTGGTCGCCATTGCGCCCCTGTGTATGGACAAAAAAAAGATAGGTGGTATTCCTGTTCTGAATTATATGAAGTTTCTTGGAACGATGCCTATCTCTTCTGATCACCTTGATTTCATTATTTCTAAAGGAGTGGAGAGAAAGGCCCTTGGGGCAATAGTTGAGCACCTGTACCAGGAGAGCAGATGGGACTTTTGCATCCTGACTAATATACCCATAACTTCTTTAACCGGTAGATTACTTAAAGATATTATGGGACACAGGCCTTTTCAGGCAGAAATTTCTCAGGTGTGTCCTTATATACCTTTGCCAGACCAAATTGAAGTTTTCTACTCCTCTTTAAGTAGAAACAGAAGAAACACGATAATGAGAAGGAGACGTAATTTACAAAAAAACTATAATGGATTTGAATTAGTAAAATGTAAAAATTCAGATGAAATAGACGATGCAATGGAAAGGTTGTTCAAATTACATCAGAAAAAATGGATAGAGTTGAAACATAAGGGAAATTTCGCCAGGAATCAAATCAGGGATTTTCACAAAAAGGTTGCCGGGACATTTTTGAATACCGATATGTTAGGACTATACTTTCTCAGGGTACAGGGAAAGGACGTAGCGGCCCTGTACACTTTCAAATACAATAACAAGCTTTTTTACTATCAAGGAGGATGGGATCCGGAATGGTATAAAGATCGTGTAGGAAGTATTCTGACAAACCTGGTAATTGAAGACGCAATAAACAGAGGATATTCAGAGTATGATTTTTTACGCGGCACAGAAGATTATAAAATCCGATTGACCGATAAGAAGAGAGAAGAGATGGATATATTTATACTAAATTCCTTCAATTCAAGAATATATCTTCTCTTCAGAAACCTTTATCACAAGATTAAGGGATTCAGTCAACTATAAGGATTTTATCTTCAATCGCAGATTCTGTAATTCTGCAAACTCATCCAAAACCAATACGCTTTAAAATAATTATAGAAAACTCCTGCTTATACATCACTAAAGTGGGAAGTGGGTCTTTCCACGACCATGTCATATGAATCGGCGACCTTGAAAGAGCGAACAGAATCCTGAAAAACCATGAGGTTCCCTGCAAAGCTGAAATTTCCCTTCGCTTTACAGCTATCAGCATACCTGAAAAATCTGCTAACAACCATTGAATACGCTTCCCTTCCGGGTAATCGTTTTTATAGTCGGGAAGCGAATCAATTTCACCCCTCAAATACCGGTTAACGTCAATTGCCTGCACTGTAAAATCAATACCACATGAATATGGCAGGGCATTACCTGCATCTAATCTCGGATTGAATTCCAGGAAGCAGGCACTATCATCTTTCTGGCTTACAAGAAATTGAACACATCCAATACCTGAATAATCGAGCGCAAGTGTAAGTCGCTCAATGTATTTCTTCCGTTGCTCTGATTGTTTGACAGTTATAATTTCGACCTCGTTTCCTGTACTATCATACACATCAGTTCTAAGGATTTTCTTCTCGAAGTAACCGGTTACTTTACCTTTAACTGCCGTAAACATACAGTCATGACGAAAACCTGACACCTTTCTCTGAAATACCAGTTCCTGTTGCTTCTCAGGCCACTTTGGAAAATATTTTTTATATCCACGTGGCGTGTCACAGATAATACACTTCTTCCCGAAAAATGGTAAAAAATTATTCTTGGGTTTCAAGATAAAAGGATATCCCACTCTTGCTATTTGAGTATCTATATCAACTTGGTTTCGGACGACACTCGTCTCAGGAAGAGGAATATTTAGATCATGCACTAGTTCGTACGTCCTGGCTTTGTCTATACATATTCCAATTGCAGTTGGGTTGGCCATTAAGATCGTACTGTATCGACTAATTCGATCAAAGTTACGCGCAAGAATTCCGCTACTTACCTCACCTAATGGGAAAATATAATCAATATCGCATCTTTCTTTTAATAGGCACAATAAGGCTTCTGTAAATCTCTCTTCCTCATTGAAACCTGGATGAGTCCAAGTCTCCCTAGTATATCTAGAGAACGTTACAAACCTTTCTCCAATTACGTCTTTATTGTAACTAACAATTGCATTGTAACCATTTTCTGACAAAGAACGAATCACTGTCAACGTAGCACGATTACTTTCCAGAATAAGTATTTTGCCCTTTTCCATATAACTTAGATTTACTAAATCTGTAAATCTTCAATTTTATTATGTTGATAACACGGTGTGTGAGAAAACTCCAGGGTGCTAGTCAAAAACCTGCTGAATTACTAACTCGTATTTTAGATAGACTATTTGTAGTGGTTACAGGAAAGATAGTCATCCTCAGAGAATTAAAGATATCTCATTTATGTTGAAAAGTATGACCGTAAATGTTAGATAATATACCTATTATAGTAAAAATTGCAAGAATCGATTAATCTCCTTCCTGCCTTATTTACTATATATATTTAAGAGTCATAACTTTAAAACAAATGAAGGTACTATTTTCCTCTAACATAAATCCGCATTTTAAAACCTTCTCAGATTATATTAAAAAAGCCTTTAAAGAAACCGGTTGCAATACCTGTTTTTTTGAAAATAGGGCTTTCTTTTTACCTGGCAGGATAAGAGACCGATTAGATCTTCTTCAAAACTGGGACTTAAAAAGACTGAATAGAAAACTTCTTGAAAAAGCCGAGGAGTTTAAGCCCCAGATATATGTAGAGTCAGGCGGCTGGAACATATTACCTGATACTATAGAAAAGTTAAAGAGTATGGGCATAAAGACAACACTTTGGACAGTAGATCCTCCTCATACCTTTAAGCAGATAACAGAGGCTGCACCGCACTATGATTTTGTATTTTGTCAAGGTACCGAAGCAGTAGAAATTCTGAAAGAATATGATGTTCAAAACCTTCACTGGTTACCGTTTGCGTGTGATCCTGATTTCCATAAGCCTGTTGAATTGACAATCTCAGAACAAAACAAATACGCAACTCAGATCTGTTGTGTGGGATCATGGACTTCTGATTACGAGAAAAGGCAGGCAGCACTGGAATGTCTGACTGACTATAATCTCGGTATATGGGGACCAGGCTGGAATAATTTACCTGTTGGATCAAACTTAAATAAATTTGTCAGAAACTATCACACAAAGCCTGAAGAGTGGATTAAAATATATTCTGCAACCAGGATTGCCGTTATTGTACATTACCAGGACATGAAAGGGCATGTACCTTGTTACCAGGCAAGTCCAAAGGTATTTGAGACTCTTGCCTGTGAAACCTTGTTAGTAGTTGACGACCAAAAGGATGTCTTAAGTTTATTTGAGTCAGGCCGGCACCTGGTAGTTTACCATAACCATAAAGAATTAAAGGAACTCATCCACCATTACCTTGAACACCCGGATGAAGCCAGAAAGATAGCACAGCAAGGCAGAAGAAATGTTTTAGATAACCACACATTTAAACACAGAGTGGATGAAATGCTTGGAATAATAACAAAGGAATAGAGATACTATGCGTGACCTGTTAATTAGTATTATCGGACTTAAAATTTATACACCAATAAAGCATCTTGCCAAAAGGGCATTATGTCTTTATCACGGTGTAAGGAATACTGGTACAAATGTTTTTATATCACCAAAGGCAATAATTAAACATGGCTTTAAGATACGACTTGGCAATAATGTTTTTGTAGAAAGAGGAGCAATACTTTCAGTTGATCGTGATGGAGAATCGTTTATTGATATTGGCAATGATTCATATTTTTATTCTAATTGTGTTATAAAAGCCTCTGATGGCTGGATAAAAATGGGTAATGACTGCACTGTTAATGAATTTGCAATTTTGTTTGGAGGAGGCGGACTGGGAGGAGGCGGATTAGAAATTGGCAATGATGTGAGAATTGCTGCACACGTGAAAATTGTTCCGATGAATCATATATACGAGGACCCAAAAACACCTATTCGCTTACAAAAAATAAAAGCTATTGGAGTTAAAATCGAAGATGACGTATGGCTGAGCGTTGGCAGTACGGTTTTAGATGGTGTCACAATAGGCAAGGGATCTGTTATTGGCGCGGGTGCTGTTGTAACAAAAGATGTTCCTCCATATTCTATAGCGGTTGGTGTGCCTGCAAAGGTTATAAAGAAAAGACGTTAGCATGTGCAATGAATTATCTTCCTGGCCATATTATCCCAGTTGTAAATATCTTCAACTATCCTGCGCCCATTTTTGCCCATTATCGACGCTTCATCACGATTCATAAGTAGTTGAGTAATCTTCCCTGCAAAGTCCTGCTCAGTAAAATTGCTTACTAATCCACAATGATATGTATTCAAAATTCTGGCAGTTTCTTTGCAATTGGTAGAAACTACGGGACGACCACATGCCAATGAATCGAACAACTTTAAATGTAAAGTTGTTCGAAAATAGATGTGATCAGGGCTTGGTATTACCATTAAATAACATTTACTGATAAACTGATTGATATTCACGCTATAGGAAATATCATCGAAGAATGAAATCCAGGAGGATTCATATCTGCATTTCAATTTTGCATAGTACTCTTCTGATTCTTTTGACGCTGTCCCCGCGATATAAAGTTTAATCTCCGGCACTTTTCCTTTAATAATTTCTCCCGCTTTAATCAAGAACTCGATTCCTCTTCCCGGTGCAATTCCGGAAACAAAACCTATTGACAACTCCTCAGGGAGTTTACTGTATTTAAGCCAGAGTGGGTCTGCAGCATTTTCTATAACAAAAATTTTGCTATGATATTTTTCGGGATAAAGCTCTTTACAGGATTGTGAAACCGGAAAAATATAATCACAAATATCTATATTCTTTAAAAGAAGTTTTTGTAAAAAAGCTATCTTTTCAGGCGAATCATCTACTTTATAGGCTAAACGTTGTAATGCACGGTTATCAATAATATCTATTGCAAGCTTAAATCCAATTTTCTTAAAAAAGCTCAGAAAGCTAACAGACCTGTCATTTGCAATTAAAATAAGATCATCTTTTTTCTTTGTTAAAAAACAGTAAAATAATTTAAGGTAATTTACAAGCATTTCAAAACTGAGAGATTTGTAGTAAAAGTTATAAATATAAATTATTTTAACTCCATTTCCCTGTAAATGTTTGTGTATATGAGACTCTCTAACACTTAATTTTGCATTTTGTACTCTATTTGCAAAAACTAATACCCTCATACCCATCTTCCCTTTAGATAATGAACGGACAAATCAATTAATTATTATAAGTTATATCACCCCTGCTTACGGTTGAACCTCCTTGCTGTAGAGAATAAGGTGTCTGATAACAAAAATGGAATGAAGTCTTAAATGCTTCAATTGTTTTTTTCGAATTTGACTACAATGAAATTAAACATTCGAAAACCAAATGAAACGTCATAGACGTATTGGCGTGCAATGATTGCAACTATACTATTTTCACAAATACTTCAAAAAACTTTTTTACATAATAAATATTATGCTTATTTTAATTTAGACAACTAATAGCACAAAAATCAAAGAATATACTTAGTTAAGTCCTCATCTTTTACAATGTCCTTCATCTTGTCCTGTACGTATTCAGCATCAACTACAATATCCTTGTCATTCAAGTCTGGAGCATCAAAAGAAGCATCTTCCAACAACTTCTCCATAACCGTATGCAGTCTTCTTGCACCGATACTTTGGCTTCTTTTGTTTATTCTAACTGCCATATCGGTTATCTCTTCAATTGCATCTTTATTAAATTGCAGGTTCACTTTTTCAGTTTTCAGTAGTTCTGTATATTGTTTTATCAGCGCATTTTTAGGTTCTGTAAGAATCCTGATAAATTCTTCTTTACCTAAATCTTTCAACTCAACCCTTATTGGAAATCTGCCTTGAAGCTCAGGTATTAAATCTGAAGGTTTTGAAACGTGAAATGCTCCGGCTGCAATAAACAGAATTCTATCTGTCTTAACCATGCCATATCTGGTAACAACAGTAGAACCCTCCACAATGGGCAATATGTCCCTCTGCACTCCTTCACGTGATATATCAGGCCCATGGCCAGATTCACGACTTGCAACTTTGTCTAACTCGTCTATAAATATTATCCCCATATTCTCAGCACGATGCAAAGCATCCTTCGTAACCTTTTCCTTATCTATCAGCTTCTCGGCTTCCTCCTGCTTAATAATTTTTCGTGCTTCACTTATTGGAGTTTTTTTTACTTGTGTCTTGGGGGGTATCATTTTTTCAATTACGTTCTGAAAATCTACACCTATTTCCTCTATTCCGGCAACAATGCCCTGCATAACGACAGGCCTTTCCTGTGTTTTGATCTCCACCATGCGGTCTTCTAGTTTGCCCTGTCTCAACTTATTCCTAAATTTCTCGCGGGTTGTTTCCAGTTTTTCTGCAACTGCAACAACCGTCTCTTTATCACCTCCAACAACTTTCCTGCTAATGGCCTCCGGCTCTTCCTTTATTTCAGGTAATGGAAGTAGCAAATCTAATAACTTTTCCTCTGTATTCTTTTCTGCCTTTTCACCGACTTTTTCCATCTGCTCTGTTCGCACCATATTAACGGCTATTTCAACGATATCTCTTATCATAGACTCCACATCACGTCCGTGGTAACCAACTTCTGTATATTTAGATGCCTCCACCTTCAAAAAAGGAGCCTTTACTAAATTTGCTATTCTCCGTGCAATTTCAGTCTTCCCCACACCGGTAGGACCTATCATTATAATATTTTTAGGCATAACCTCTTCACGCAATTCGTCAGAAAGCTGTAACCTTCTCCATCGATTTCTTATTGCTATAGCCACCGCTCTCTTTGCTTCCTTTTGGCCAACTATATATTTATCTAACTCTTCAACTATCTTTTTTGGTGTCAACTCCCGCACTCAATTTCCTCCACACGTATATTCGCATTTGTATACACACATATATCTGCCGTAATCTTTAATGCTTCTTCCACTATTTGTTTTGCACTAAGCTCAGAATGCTTAACCAAAGCCCTTGCTGCAGCGGTAGCATACTGCCCACCAGAACCTATACCTAATATCCCATCATCCGGTTCTATTATCTCTCCATTACCAGAAACAAGTAGAGAACAATTCTTATCTACAGATATCAATAATGACTCCAGCTTTCTCAATATCTTATCTGTACGCCAGTCCTTGGCAAGCTCATGCGCACTCCTGAGCATATTACCCTGATATTTTTCTAATTTTGATTCAAATCGTTCCATTAGAGCGAATGCGTCGGCAGCCGATCCGGCAAAGCCTACGATAACCTTTTCATGGTACAACTTACGTATCTTACACGCCTCTTTTTTGACGATAAAGGAACTCATAGTAACCTGGCCATCACCACCAATGGCTATAGTTCCTTTGTGTTTTACCGATAAAATTGTCGTAGATTTAAACATTAAATTTACCTGAAGATAATCAATAACTTACTAATCATATCAGCAAATATTAGCAAGGCAAGAATCTTTTACTAAAAAAACAGATTTCGACGAAACTCACAAAGCGGGAGATAATGAATGGACTAGTTGGTTCAAATGTAATTATTTTGCGGCATAGAAAAAAATATCAGGAGCAAAGTTATTCGTAAACATCGATAGCATAGTCCGGGCACATCAATCCACAAAATTTACACGCGGTACATTTTTTACCATTACCGGTTACAAATTGTGCAGTATGATAGCCAA
>Ga0209045_1002612_pt1 | contig 12879 bp, 9 predicted proteins | sample SaaInlLV_10m_DNA_4_FD_184664 | JGI IMG/M metagenome (GOLD analysis project Ga0209045, IMG submission 184664) | Marine microbial communities from expanding oxygen minimum zones in the Saanich Inlet - Saanich Inlet SI072_LV_200m_DNA (SPAdes) (version 2) | ecosystem: Environmental > Aquatic > Marine...
CTCCAAAGATGGGCATGGATGAAGGGATACAAAAAACAGTTGATTGGTACCTTAGTAAAAAAAACAAAGTATCAAATTAATCCTTCTGAAAATTATTCAAAACTTAAAAAGCAAGTAATTATTCAGCTCTTACGCTTGAAACCGCCCTGTCTGATGGATATTTGTTTCGATGCTAAACGCTTAACCTCCTGCAAATATCCATCAGACAGGGCTTTGGGGATCACTTTTTTTAACGGGCTGCACAATTACAAAAGCAAAAAAAATTTTAGTTTTTGATTGCATTGTGAGCTTCCAGATTTTATGATATATTAATTTTTGAGTAAATCCAAAAAGATATCTTTCATATTAACTTATTTAGAGAGTTTTCGCCATGATTGAAAAAAAAGAAAATTTATTCTGGATCTGTTGGATTGGTTTACTGGTATTCATTTTTTCTGTAATTTTTATACCCTGGGTTGGTGCATCCGGAACTGATATTCCCGGGTTTCAGAAAATCTTTAAACTGGGTGATCCCTGGTATGATGAAAGAGATGCAACCCAAGATCTGCTTTTTCCCCAGGCTATTTATTCCTTTGATTATGGTGATCCAACAGCTGCTGAACAGGCTCACCTGGAGGCCCTTAACCGGGCCCGGTTGAATCCTGTTGCTGAAGCAGCTCTTCTGGGTATTGATCTTTATGAAGGGGTGCCATCCGGCGCAATTTCCGGACTTCCTGTACAGCCTGTAGTGTTAAATGCAAAATTGATCCAGGCAGCCCGGTTACATTCCCAGGATATGATTGATCAGGATTATTTTGCCCATGATTCCCTGAATGGGCAAAGCCCTTTTGACCGGATGGAGGCGGCAGGATATCAATATTCCACGGCTGGCGAAAATTTAGCGTTTATTGGCTCTACGGGTTTCCTTGATGAAGTGACTACTGTTCTTGAACATCATGACAATCTATTCATTGATAAAGATTATCCAGACCGAGGATACAGGGTTAATATGTTAAACGAAGACTTTAAGGAAGTCGGGATTGGAGTGGGATTTGGTGATTATAAAGGCTATTCCTATTCTTATATGCTGACTTGTGACTTTGGAACAGCATTACAGTTTTCAGGGTCTTTCATACTTGGAGTTGTTTATGATGATAAAGATGGGGACAATTTCTATGATGCCGGAGAAGGAATCAGCAATGTATCAATAGAACTTGAAGGCACAGGCGATTCCACTGTAACTGCGACTGCCGGCGGTTATGGGATTGCTGTCACTTCCGGAACCTATACTATAAAGGCAACTTTTTCAGATGGCTCCTTTGCCCAGCAGCAGGTAACAGTCGGAAGTGAAAACATGAAAATTGACTTTTTAAAATCTGCAGGCAGCAATTACTGGTATCTGGATTCAGATGGTGACGGTTTTGGCGATCCAAACTCTTCAATTTCAGCCACCTCTCAACCATCAGGTTATGTTTCAGATAATTCGGATTGTAATGATAGTGATGCAACTATATATCCAGGTGCAACAGAAATTGCCAATGATAATATTGATCAAAATTGTGATGGAACTTCTGCAAATTCAATTACGATTAATCCCGACCTTTCTTTTAAACTGCCTGACGCAGAATATAAATCACTAACAGGTGATATTCAACTTTGGGTAGATTTTAAATTTTATGGAGATCAAAATGGTAAATTACTATGGGAGCTTCAGGATTATGGGACTGCAATATCTACAGGGAATCCAATAATTATTTCAGCTGATCTTTCTTTCTCGATTCCAAATGCAATATATCAATCTTTAACAGGCGATGTTAATTTAGAGACAAACTTTAAATTTTTCAGCGATCAAAATGCTAAACTCCTTTGGGAGCTAAATAGTTACACCATAAAATAATCTTACAGAACAAACACCTTAGCGCAATCGCATGTAGTTTCCTTATGATTTGTCCGTACCCGTTCAGGTCAGTTTACCTTTCCTTCGCTGGATGGGACATGTTGACAGGCTCTATGTCGGGCTACACCTGTGGCGGAAAAACTCGCTTCCCTCAAACAGTTCCCGCCACCTATGGTTACGCCTGCCAGAGCCTGTAACAACAGGTCCCAAAATGCTCATCCAAGGCAAATTGACCTGAACTAGTTGCTGTGCCGACAATTACAATCATAGTATCGGATAGCAGAGCAAAATATTGTTTACATGCATTGGGGAGGCACTAACTATTTTTAAGAAGTGTGATGAGTTTTGAGGCTGTAACCTGCAGACAATAATTTGCTTCCACTTTTTTACGTCCATGCCGGCCCATTTTTATCCTTAGTTCCTTATCTTCTGAAAGCACAGTCAGGGCCTTTACCCATTCTTTTTCAGATTCAACCAGGAAACCATTTTTTCCATGATCAATAATCTCAATGTTTGCCCCGACAGCAGAAGCAATAACAGGTTTACCACATGCCATATACTGGATTAACTTATAACCGCATTTTCCAAGAGTCCATGGTTCATCAGGCAAAGGCATTATACCCACATCAAAATTTTTTATACCATTAGCTTCAGTTTCTTCAGACCAGGGATAATCCTTTGCAATAACATTGTTCAAGTGCAAAGGTCCTGCTCCAATAGTAACAAGGCATGTTTTATCGTTTTTGCACACAGCTGCCAATGAATTTTTTATATGATATAAATACTTTGCAGTAACAGGAGAACCGATCCATCCGATTTTGAATATTTCATTTTGGCCGATTTTAAATATTTTATTTTGTAACAGATTATCAATAGAGTATCTTTTAAGGTCAATAATAGTAGGGATGCGTTCAACTCTTTTTGCACCGGCCATTACAGCCCTTTTAGCAAGATAATCATTGCCTGCAATAACAAGTGCGGCCCCTTGCATAATCCGGTCAATTTTATGCCCTATGATTTTTTTTTGCAGATTATTTTCAAGCATGTCGTATCGATGAAAAACAGCATCATCATAATCAACTATATATTTAACTCCAAGTCTGGCAAGAAATTCTTCAACCCATGAAGGAAGCCATGGGAAAAGTTCTTTTTCAATCCAGAGCAAATCATATTTATGGCAGTTCAACAATTTTAAAAATCTATCAAGATATTTTTGGATAATATAGATTTTTTTTTTCTTCCCGCCGCCGTAAAGATTAGTCAAATATGAATTATCCAGAAGTGGAGCAACATCTATCTCAAACCCATGTTTTTTTAAAACCGGGAGGTATTGGTATGACCGAAGCCTGCTGCTGGCTCCCATCCTGCCATATCTGCTGAGCAATAATATTTTCATTTCCTGCAAAAAACCTTATATTTTTGTAATTATTCAGCTCTTACGCTTGAAACCGCCCTGTCTGATGAATATTTGTTTCGAGGCTATTGGCTTAACCTCCTGCAAATATCCATCAGACAGGGCTTTGGGGATAATTTTTTTTACGGGCTGAACAACTACATATTTTTTTGCTTTTGTCAGGTATTTTTTTCATAATATATTTTATTTCATAACAGGGAATAAGATAACAGAAAAATTCTTCATACAATTCTTTTAAATACGTATTTATATTAAAAAACAGCTGGAAAATTTTTTTAAATCCCCATCTGAAGTAAAAAGGTTTTGGAGACTTGAATATCAAGTCTACATTCTGAAGTTTAAAGCGGATGGTTTTCTGATAATGAGGAACTATCCTTGAAAAAATATCATCCTGTGAAAAATATGAAAAACTGTAAAGACCAAAATGATTCAAATGGGTATAATCAGAATAAAAATACGGGTTTGAAAAATGAGGGACAACCACAAGAAAAAGGCCTCCATCAACAAGAATCCTTGCAAGCTCTTGAACAAGTCCGCTAACATCATTTATATGCTCGAAAAAATGATAGGAATAGACAGCAAAAATTCTGTTGTCAGGTATTTTTTTTAATATTTCAAAAACATCACCCTGGATATCAACATTTTCATATTCAAGAATATCGATCCCAACAGCATCTTCATGCCGCTTGCGATTTCCACAGCCAAGTTCCAGACTGATTTTCCCAGGAGTGTTTATGTTTTTTAGAATATTATTTTTATCTTTGATTTCCATTTTATTTCTTCCCATTTATCCCACTTATTAGATTCGCCGGTCAGCAAATTATGATTGACCGGAAAAACCATGTTTACATATTTTTTTAATTTTTTCCTGGACAATTTCTTTTTCCCCAAAGTTCAGTATATAAAACCATACAAATGACAGATATAAAGGTAGAAACAGACAGATAAAAAGACTCTTTTGGAATATCCCTGAAATTATTAAAGCCAGGATGTATGCAGCAGAGGTCAAAATAATGACAACAAATACCCGGATGATCTGTTCATTTTTTTTCCCAAGCATTTTAAAGGCTATATAAAACATAATTGCTGAGTCAACGGCAAGCCTGGCTGTCCAGGCAATAGAAGCTCCTTTTATTCCATATCCATTTGTCATAATAAAAAGAACTACAATATAAAAAGGGATCTCAATAAGATGGAGTTTTGCTGTAATATCAGGTCTTCCAGCTCCCTGGATCAATGCATAGGGAACCTGACCAAGACAAAGAAATAAAACTCCCAAAGAAAGTACCTGCATTACCATGGTGCTCTTTTCTGCAAACTCACTACCAAGCCAGATGCTCAGGCCTTCATAAGATAAAACAACAATGAATAATGAAAGGGGAAAGATTATCATAAACACATATTTTACACCTTTGGCAAAAAGCCTGGCTGCATAGTTTTTATCCTGCATAAAAACAGAAGAAAAAGTAGGAAAAAAGACAGCCATCATAGCACCTGCAATAAGTGTTAATTTTGTTACAACCTCGCTGGGCGTTGCGTAATACGCAACAGCAGTAACAGAAATGATCCCGCTGATAAAAAAGCGGTCCAGATAAATCATTATAGGGCTTATGATATTTGTAATGGTCATCCACCCGCCAAATCTTACAAGAACACCAGCCATTTTGCTTTCAAAGGCAATTTTATTACCAAGGAATGGAACAATGCGAAAACAAAAACCAGCCTGAACAATACACGCCAGCATCCGTCCTGTAAGTATCAGAGCAACAATATGAAAAAGACTGGTGGAAAAAGGCAGTACCAATACAGGCGCAAGAAAAGTAAAAATACCAAGTGGTATTCGAACGATATTTGTCAGGTCAAACCGCTGGTGAGCCTCCAATATACCCCTTAAAGCAATGCTGAGTACAATAATCGGCACAAATCCTGCGATAAGATAAAAAGCTTTCAAAGTTTCTTTTTGCAAATCTAAAGGGATATTCAGCAATACTTTAACAAACCACGGCAAAAAGACTGCAGTAACTCCACCGACTAGAACTCCTGTGCAAAACATAATTGACAAACCCGTCCAGATAAGGGTCGGGATTTCATCTTTTTTATTGGCACCGAGTTTTTCCGCAATAAGCTTTATTAAGGCCCTGCCCAATCCAAGATCAAAAAGGCCAATATAGCTGATCAAAACCCATACAAGGGTCAACACACCAAATCGTTCAGCCTCAAGGCCCTTAATAAGTATGGGGATTGTTACAAGCGCAACAAGAAGAGGGGTTCCATAGCCGAATAGATTCAGGATCGTATTACGGGCAATTATTCTTCCCTGAATCGGATTTTTGGTATTTTCAGTATTTTTATCTGCCACTTTCCGCAACTCTTTTTTTTCCAGCCATGCACACCCGGTTTTTGTCTAGTTTTTCAAATTTTTGTCTTTTTTAAAGAAAATTTGACTGTACATCTTCTTAATCGGGAAAACAAGATCCAGGATTTACCAGAGCCGGGCAATCGCATGTAACTTTTTTATGATTACTCCATACCCGTTCAAGTCAGTTTACCTTTTTTTCGCTGGATGGGAATAATTGACAGGCTCTATGTCGGGCTACACTTGTGGCGGGAAAACTCGTTTCACTCAGACAGTTCCCGCCACTTAAGGTTACACCCGACAGAGCCTGTAACAACATGTCCCAAAATGCTCATTCAAGGCAAACTGACCTGAACTAGTTAGTGTGCCTGCTATTATAGTTCTTGTATAGGATAGCAGAGCAAAATATTGTTTACATGCGTTAGGGCCTGTGCTGGTTTCTCCAAATCCTTGAAAAAACAATGGGTGCATGATAATTATGCTTTGATTTTGGTGAAACTTTGGTTATCAATATCATCTGTTGAATATTTTAATATATCAGGCATGGACAGATCACTATGGCCATAAACAGGAAAATTCTTTTTTTCGTAACCGAGGACTGGTATTTTGTTTCTCACAGACTCCATATTGCCAGGACCTTAAAGGAAAATGGATTTGAGGTGATCCTTCTTACCCGGGTGCACAAGCATAAAAAAATTATTGAGAATCAAGGAATAAGGGTAATCCCGATTGATCTTAAGCGGGAGAGCAGAAATCTGTTTCAGGAGATAAAAACTATTTTTAAAGTTGCAGGTGTTTATAAAAAAGAAAAACCTTATCTGGTGCATCATGTGGCTGCAAAACCGATATTGTATGGATCTATTGCTGCAAGGGCTGCAAATATCTGTCTATATGTAAATGCTTTTGCAGGCCTTGGATTTGTTTTTTCGCAAAAAAATAATTTTTTATCAATTATTATCCAGTCTATTTTTATTCAGGCTTATAGATTTATTTTTCATTCAAGATCAGCATACGCTATTTTTCAAAATCCTGAAGATAAAGCTTTGTTTGAATCATTGAGGATAGTGAAAAAGAATAGATCGATTCTGATTCGAGGCTCTGGTGTTAATATCGCAAAATATAGGTTTGTTAAAGAGCCTGAAGGCCAGGTAAACATTCTTCTCGGTGCGAGAATGATTTGGGACAAAGGGATCGGTGAACTGATCCAGGCAGTGAGAATACTTCGTGAACAACAAGTCGACTTCCATGTGATTCTGGCCGGCATTCCTGATCCAGCCAATCCGAATTCAGTAAATGAACAGACACTTAAAAAATGGCATGCCCAGGGAATTATTGAGTGGGTCGGTTATCAAAAGGATATGTCCCATGTATTGTCCCGGATACATATTGCAACTCTTCCTTCATACAGAGAAGGAGTTCCTAAATTTCTGATTGAAGCAGCTGCATGTGGACGTCCAATTGTCACAACAGATGTTCCAGGATGCAGAGAGATTGTTCAGCATAATAAAAATGGAATACTCATACCGGTCAGAAACAGTTTGGCCCTTGCCAATTCTTTATTAAAGTTGATAAAAGATTCTGAGCTAAGAGAAAAAATGGGAGCATGCGGCAGGGCCATGGTCATTAAATCATTTTCTGAGAAAATTGTGGCGCAGAAAACTTTGACCTTTTATAAAACCATATGGAATAAAAAAATATGGGAGTGATACAGATTTTTTATTATTTGGTATGTCCGATAATATTCGGTGCAGGAGGAGCCTGGTTCGTTGCAAGATATGGCTTCAGACTGGATATTATGGACAAAGCCAATAACAGAAGCTCCCATTCAGGAAGTATTCCAAAGGGTGGAGGGATTGGAATACTGGCCACTTTTATATTTGTATCTGTTTTACTGGGATTTTTATACTCTTTCTGGATACCTGCAGTTTTTCTTTCCCTGGCCAGCCTTTTGGGAGATAGAGTTGATTTATCAGTCACTTTAAGGCTTTTTATACAGATTGCATGCGCCATCTTTGTTTTGATTTATTTTTTCGTTCTGACAGGTTTTAATAATTATTTTTTATTTCCTTTTATGGTTCTTTTTATTGCCGGTACTTCTAATATTTACAATTTTATGGATGGTATAAATGGTATTGCCGGAATAACTGCAGTTATAGCATTTGGACTGCTTGCTTTTTATGCCAAAAGTATTGGTGCAGATGAAATGTACATTGTCTTATCTGTATCAATTGCCTTATCATCCCTGTCATTTTTATATTTTAATATCCCTGTGGCGCGGGTATTCATGGGGGATGTTGGAAGTGTGTTGCTGGGATTTGTCTTTGCTCTGGTTGTGATCTTTATTGCCAGGGATATGACTGATTTTATATGCATGTCAGGATTCCTTTTTCTTTTTTATCTGGATGAACTCACAACCATGGCGGAAAGATTGAAAAATGGAGAGTCATTGGCAAAAGCGCACAGGAAACATTTATATCAGCTTTTGGCAAACGAAATGGGAAACGCTCATTGGAAGATTTCCTTTGGATATGGTATTTTTCAGTTGATGATCGGGCTTGCGATTATTTTTTTGCAATCATATGGTATCATTTTTATATTTTTGTTATATGCAGTTTGCAGTATAGGTTTTATTAGCGTGTCCAATATAATTCGAAAAAAGGTTTAAGGATGGAAATTAGAGTATCCAGAAATTTATACATCATTCTGACAATAGATGTTATTCTTTTGTTGTTTTCTTTTTATGTGGCACATTTGATTCGATTTGACTTTATGATTCCTGAATGGGCCCTGGAAAAATTCTTCAATATGCTGCCCTATGTCCTTGTGGTAAAAATATTTTGTTTTTATTTTTTTGATTTATATAGAGGCATGTGGCGGTATACCAGCCTGAATGATTTATTGAATGTAGTAAAAGCATCAACAATAGCCGAGTTGATTGTTATAGTTATTGTTTTATATGTGAATCGCTTCCAGGATGTTTCAAGATCAGTATTTATTATTGATTGGTGCCTGACCTTGATTTTTATTGCTGCATTAAGAGTTATGACAAGAATTATTTTTGAACAATTTACTGAAAATATCAGTTTTCAGGATTTAAAAGAAATAATTTTGAATATATTTAAAATCCGGTCAAGGAATAGCCGGGGAGTAATTATTATTGGTGCCGGAGATTGTGGAGAGAAGATATGTCGTGAAATTCGTGAGGATGCTTCTCTCAAATATCATGTAGATGGTTTTTTAGATGATGATCTTTCGAAAATTGGAAGGAAAATACATGGGATATCTGTTTTGGATAAAATCGAGGGCCTGCCCCATGCAATCAAATCTACGGAATCAAAAGAGGCTATCATAGCTATCCCTTCACTTAAGGTCGAGAAAATGAGACAAATTGTCAATATTTGTAGAGAAGCAGATATCATTTTTAAGACAGTTCCAAGTATGGGAGAGTTGATAAACGGCAAAGTCACAATTAATTTGATAAGAGATGTTGAATACAGAGACCTTTTAGGGCGGGACCCTGTTGACCTTGAAAAAGAGAAGATTGGTCGATATCTTGGAAAAAAGAAAGTCATAGTAACAGGTGGTGGCGGTTCTATAGGCCGGGAACTGTGCAAACAGATCTGTAAATTTAATCCTGAAAAAATAATCCTTTTTGAAAGGGCAGAAACTCCATTATATGAAATTGACCTGGAGTTGAAAAAAGATTTTCCTGATATTGAAATCCTGCCTATTCTGGGGGATATCCAAAATAAAGATGAAATCGAATCAGTTTTTAAGAAATATGCACCCGATATTATTTTTCACGCTGCAGCATATAAGCATGTTCCTATGTTAGAGCACCATCCCTGGAAGGCTGTGGAGAACAACATCATAGGGACAGAAAATCTGGTTGATGTTGCCCTGCAGTTTCAAAGTGAGAAATTTGTACTGATCTCAACTGACAAAGCTGTGAATCCGGCAAATGTTATGGGAGCCAGTAAACGAATTGCAGAAATGATCCTTCAGCATACTATTCTGAAAAAAGGTTTGAAAACAAGCTTTATCACCGTTCGGTTTGGAAATGTGATTGGGAGTGCAGGCAGTGTTATCCCCCTTTTTAAGCAGCAGATCAAACAGGGTGGGCCTGTGACGGTAACCCACCCGGATATAATTCGTTATTTTATGCTCATTCCTGAAGCCTGCCAGCTTATCCTTCAGGCAGGTGCAATGGGAAAAGGCGGTGAAATATATGTGCTTGAAATGGGGCAGCCTGTAAATATTAGCGATATGGCTAGAGATTTGATTCGGTTCTCCGGCTTTGAACCGGATAGTGATATTGAAATCAAATATATAGGGCTTCGGCCAGGTGAAAAACTCTATGAAGAGCTTATCACCAAAGATGAATTTGTAGTACCAACAAGCCATGCGAAGATTATGGTTCTAAACAGTGAAAATATTAATTTTGAAAAATTTAATCCTTTTTTAAATGAGTTAAAGCAACTTGCAGCGAATCAGAATAATAAAGAAGAAATAAAATATATGTTGAAAAAAATAGTACCTGAGTACCAACCAAAAGAATTATAGCAATATTATAAAAAAATATTCAGGGCAATCGCATGTCACTTTTTTATGATTACTCCATACCCGTTCAGGTCAATTTACATTTCCTTTGCTGGATGGGACATGTTGACATGCTCTATGTCGGGCTAGACTTGTGGCGGAAAAACTTAGGTTCCCTCAAACAGATCCCACCACTTAACGTTACACCAGACAGAACCTGTAGCAACAAGCCCCAAAATGCTCATCCACAGTAACTTGACCCGAACTAGTTGCTGTGCCTAAAATTCAATCATTGCAGCGGATAGCAGAGCAAAATATTGTTTACATGCGTTAGCTCTGAAAAGTATTCAGAAATTCTTGACAATATTTTAATTAATTATTTTTTTTTAAACTCCAATTGCATTGCTCGTTCTAATAAGCTATATACTTATCAATTGTACTGAACCTCTCCTCTAAATTTCAAATTCATTACCTAAATTTCTTAGTTTCAAAAACTTTTTACCACCCGGAAAAGATCTTGGGAATCAGGGGTTTTTTTAACAAATTTAATCAAGGAGAAAGAAAAAATGAAAAAAAATTACGCATTTCCCATTATAATTCTTATCGGCTTGTTGTTCTTAAGCTTTTCTCAACCACTAATCGCTGCCAGTGGAAAAATAAATATTAACACGGCAACCAAAAAAGAACTTGTGACAATGAAGCATGTTGGTGATAAGATTGCTGACAGAATTATAGTATATCGTAAAGCTCAGCCATTTGAAAAACCTGAAGACATTATGAAAGTAAAAGGGATAGGTCAAAAGGTTTTTGATGCCAACAAGCAATTGATAACAGTTGCAGATGACTAAAAACAAAGATTTATCGCGATTTCCCCTGATTCCCAATCTTTGAAAAGCGATTTTTAAAAACCCTGTTATCAAAAACCTATTGCTTGATATAGGGTATTTTAGTATTATTATCTGAACCATGCTGTAATTCACAGCATGGTTTTTTGTTTGGTTATGGATTTTAACAAGGAGAAACAGGCTTTGGAAGTCTTTCAAATAGTTTCAAGAAAATTGTTTGGTATTATTACTTTGTTTATGTTGCTGGTGAGTACGGGCATCAGTGTCGGGATTTATTTTAGCATTGACTGGCTTATTGTATATTTTGCAAATGATACTGAAAATGAAATTGCAGATAAAACTATATCCTGGGCAGTACATAATTTAGATCTTATGTCTCAAAATTTTTATGTATGGGTGGTGCCCGCCACAATGGGAATTTTTTTATTGTGCGGGTGGTTATTATGGATTATTTTAAGACTCTCTATAGGGAAAACACTTGTCCAAGCTCATGGTAAAACAGATGATAAGTCTTCTAAAGGGAAATCTAAAAAAGATTTTGTAGATCATAAAATAGAGCAGGACCGGAAAAGGCGATTGTTCCTGCATAGTTTATCTATCCTTCAAAGGGATGGAAGGCTTCTGGATTTTTTTGATGAGGATTTAAGCCAGTATGATGATGAACAGATTGGTGCTGCAGTGCGAAGTATACAGGAGGATTGCAAAAAGACTATAAAAAAATATATTGATGCAAAGCCTGTGCTTGAATCTGAAGAAGGGGATATTGTAAAAATTGAGCCCGGGTTTGATATTGATGCGATAAAGCTTGTGGGCAATGTTTCAGGAGAACCTCCCTTTGAGGGCGTTTTAAAGCACCGGGGATGGAAAGCCGGGAAAAAAGAGGTCCCTAAACTGTCCGATATCCAGGATTCCGGGATTATCATGCCTGCAGAGGTTGAAATACAAAGTTGAGTTGGATATGGGGTCAGCATCTATTGAGCAATAAACGCAACTACGCAAGCCTAACCCCACTCGACTACAAGCCCCATCTAAGGAGAGAAATTGGATTTTCAAGACAAACAATATGTGATCGGTATTGATCTGGGGACAACAAATTGTGCTGTTTCCTATGTGGATGTAGCCGCCTTAAAGGAAGACAGATCAACGGGAAGAAAACCGGTTGAAAAAAAGAACCTGGTTAAAGTCTTTAATGTTCCCCAGCTGACAGGGCACGGAGAATTTACCAAGATCCCTGTGTTGCCATCTTTTTTATATATTCCTGGTAAATATGATATTTCAAAGGAAGTGCTGAAACATCCCTGGAAAAAGAGGGCAGATCTTTTTGCCGGCAGCTTTGCCAGGGATCATGGTTCCAAAATACCTTCCCGGCTGGTGTCTTCTGCAAAAAGCTGGCTGTGCAATGATAAAGCTGACAGGCGGGCAAAAATACTGCCCTGGGGATCTGAAGGCTTTGAAAAAGTGTCTCCTGTTACTGCAACCTCTGAATATCTCCTGCATATCAGAAATGCATGGAATCATTTTGTAAAAGATGAAGATAAATTTCTTGAAAATCAATTTGTGGTAATCACGGTCCCGGCATCTTTTAATGAGGCGGCAAGGGATTTAACAATGGAGGCTGTTAAAAAAGCGGGGTTCGCTCCTTCAGTGGTTCTTCTTGAAGAACCTCTGGCAGCATTTTACAGTTGGCTGATCATTCATGAAGACGACTGGCAAACCTGTGTGAAAACCGATGACCTGATACTTGTGTGTGATGTTGGTGGAGGAACAACGGATTTCAGTTTAATTGTCCTTAAAGAATCAGACGGCACGCCCCGGTTTGAAAGAATTGCAGTGGGAGATCATTTGATAC
>Ga0209045_1002614_pt1 | contig 12876 bp, 10 predicted proteins | sample SaaInlLV_10m_DNA_4_FD_184664 | JGI IMG/M metagenome (GOLD analysis project Ga0209045, IMG submission 184664) | Marine microbial communities from expanding oxygen minimum zones in the Saanich Inlet - Saanich Inlet SI072_LV_200m_DNA (SPAdes) (version 2) | ecosystem: Environmental > Aquatic >...
GGAAATTTTGAGCTTGAGGATACAGGGTTAACAGAGATTCTAAAAGAACATTACGTCTACACCTCTAAGCAAACAAAGCTCCCTAACAGCATGCAAGATTATGTAATAATGCTCACTACAAATATTGATCCACAAAGCAGCATGAAGGATCTAGATTCAGGAAGCATCAGCAAGGCAGGACGCAACATTGCGATACAAGACAACGCAACAAAAAATGGACAGTGTAGACTAATTCAGGCTGCAACGGATGCTGCTGGCAATTCTACAGCTCAGTCTGGAGCACAAGCAAATACCGTTCTCAGCTTAGTCTCGGGATTGGTATTCGATATTAACGGCAAAGCGCTCACCCGCATACAGAACCAAGATACATTCCCACTACCAGCAACTGCCGGACCGGCTTTGCTAGACAGATACCAAGCCAAATACGGAAACATGAACACAAGCCTACAAGCGGATATAAAAAAAGCTCACACTGACTACGTAAGCGCACTGATCAAACAGGCTAACGGAATTAAATTTGCATCCTGGTTAACTCTAAAATCTGCCAGTAGAGACGCCTTTGATAGGTTCCAGTTTATTTACAGCGGGCCATCGCCAGAAATAGAGTTTACCCATCCAGCCGATAATGCCACCAAGGTTCCCTCAGACTACTTTGTAACAGTAATTACGGAAAAAAACTCTTTAGGTAACTTTACCCTATCATCAGACTACAACAAGTCTCACGGCCATCTTTTTGATTCAACAAAAACTAAGCATGTAATAAGCCTTGTAACCGGAAAACTATACGGCAAAAAAAGTAGCACCGCCATCAGCAATTCAAGCATTTCAATATCAATTGATAACCTTCCAACAGATCTTCAAAAAAACATTGATGACTCTAAGGCATTCTACAAAGCCGAACAAGCCGTAGAGCTCGCCAAGGAAAAAGCAGAAGAAGCTAAAGAAAAGGCCGCCGCTGCCGCTAAAAAACGCAAACAAGATGAGGTAAACAAACTAAGCAATTCCGACACTAACCTGAAAGCTGATCTTGCCAAGAAAAACATAGTATTGCAGGGCTATAAAACCAGTTACGCCAAGACGATAAAGGCCCTGAGTGGCCAAAATCTTACTGATTACAACAAGATTCTAGCCGCCATCAAGACCAAAAAAGCCGCTATCGCAACAGGCTTGGCGCAGGGTGAAAACAGTTCAAAATCATTTGATGTACGCACAAAGGCCTATGCTGGCGTTAAAAAAGTTATCAAAGCTTATAAAGGGAAAAACACAAGCCTTGATAATTTGTTATATAAAGCACAAACATCCCAGGCAAAAGCAGAAAAAGAGTTTAAACCTGGTTACAACAACGAGGTCAAAGAGTACAACACATACCACGACAAGCTCACCACAAAAGTAACTGGTGATAGCGCCACATACGCCACGACTATTTCGGGACTAACCGGTGATGACAAGACAACTTACAAAAATAAGCTAGATTCAATCACAAGCTTGCAGCCTAATATCAATAAATATATGCTCAACAAAACTGGCACAAGCGCTGGCAACACAAATCTATCAGCTGTTCAACGCCAAGCTGCACTCAATAAAGTAATCACAACGGCTGACCCCAACGACCTGAGTATCATGATCCAATACGAGAACAATATCGATGACCTAACTAGTTGGCTACAAACTACCAAACAAAACCTTAACACGAGCACACAGAAACAAAGCAATAACGACTGGGGGCCGCCACCTCCTAGCAACGGTGGATGGTAAAAAACTGGAAAACATTTCTAGAGGGAGCTTTGCGGCTCCCTCTAGCAGATGATAAACTGTAAGCAGTAAATAATAGCGGAATCATCGCAACTAGGATCTGCTTATGAAAACCAAGCTACTAATCACGATATTCGCTATCGCTGTACTAACCAACACTCAACCATGTTTTGCATTTGCCTTTAAGTACCCTGCTATAAATAAAAGCGTAAAACTGCGGGAAAAATACAATACGCCTGTGATAAAAAAACTTGAACCCATACCAACACCACGGGTAAATAAGCAACTTAGTAAATTATTTGGCTTACTTCAGACAGCCTGCACATTTATAGAAACAAAATCACGAGAAGACGATCGATCAGGTTCTGGACCATCTTTAATAGAACGTGGTGCCGTTTACCTTGGAGAAAAAAACAAACGAGTAAGTATTTTTTTTAATAATACCAAAAGTCCTCTTCTTACATGGCAAGCATCCCCAAAAGGGCTTGTTGGTCTTGTTACTGGCATGGTTGTTGTAGCCGCTGGATGGGTATTTGGCCTACGAAACTTTGTTAAGGCAATATTAACCCCAAAGAAGCCACTCGAAAGTCCGTCAGAAAAATATAAAGAATAAGATTGCGATGCCAGAAACAGCCTACTCTCACCTGCCTCAGTCACCTGGAGTTTACCTGTTCAAAAATGCACATGATGCGATTTTGTATATCGGGAAGGCAAAAGCTCTAAAAAAACGTGTTGCCTCATATTTTGGAAAAACTAACGACTGGAAGATTTCATCGCTTATAAACGAATTTGCCTCAATCGACTTCATCACTACCAAAAGCGAACATGACGCGATGCTCCTTGAAGCAAAACTGATTAAAGAACACCAGCCTAAATTCAACGTGCTTTTGAAAAGCGGTAATCCACTTGTATACCTTCTGTTTACCAAAGCAACTACACCAAGCCTGAAGGTTGTTCGCATCAAGAAAGAAAAAGGTGAATACTTTGGACCATTCATCAACAAAAGTGACGCCAGACATGTCGCAAATTATCTGACCAGAACATTCAGACTTGCTCTGTGCAACAAAAAAATTGAAAACGGTTGCCTTGATTACCACATCGGTCGATGTGCAGGAATTTGTAAAAAAGATTTTGACAAAGAGCTTTATCAAAATAGATTCGAACTTGCTAAACAGGCTCTCTCCGGTAATAGAAAAAAACTTCTTGCTACCATCGATGAACAGATACAAACACATACCCTCAGCATGGATTTTGAGCGAGCACAGCACCTTGCCAGCTATATCGACACGGTAGGGAGTATCATGGAAGTTCTCAAGGCCAAGTACCATGACAAAAAGTATGACGCCCAAACCTCAATCGTAACAACAAAGCGTAGTTACGATCACATCGATTACTCCAAGGCTGCACCTGACTTACAAAACGTATTGGGATTAAGCAGTTTGCCAGAAACAATCGACTGTTTTGATGTGTCACACATTCAAGGTAGATTTGTTGTTGCCTCATGTATCAGATTCAAAAACGGTAATCCCGATCCTTCAAACTTTAGAAGATTTAAAATTAGAACCGTAGTCGGCCAAGATGACTATGCATCACTAGCCGAAGCGGTAACTCGTCGCTACGCCAAAAATCCACTACCCGATATTGTCCTCATTGATGGTGGAAAGGGGCAACTATCTACGATCACCAAACTCAATCTAAACACAGAAATAATAAGCCTAGCAAAGCGCGAAGAGCGGCTTTTTTGTACAACTAGACCAGATGGCATCCTGCTTAATCTGCATAACGATATTGGTAAACTCTTGATCAATATGCGTGATTATGCGCATCATTTTGCTATCAGCTATCACAAAAAAATTCGACACATCGCGCCCAAACGATAAGAACCGCGCATTGTAAAAAAGGACTACACATGCTCAACACTAGTACGCTAACCGAAGCAACTATTGAACTAATCAACAACGCAGCGACAATAGCACAACGACAAAAAAATCCATCTGTACTGCCCTTGCATACGCTTTCGGCATCATTATCCCAAGAATTCTGTAAATCATTTTTCCAGGTTCTTGATATCCCAACTAACGAACTATTTGACCTTCTCAAAATTGAGATCGACAGGCTACCAAAAACTGGCGGGGCTCGGGTCTTGCTCGACCAACGGTTCGAAGAATTTATAGCACTGTGCAAAAAAGAAGCTGAAGCACTTGATGACGCTTACATAAGCCTTGAGCACTTCATGCTTGCTTGGGCGCAAACAGAGCACATTCCAACATCAATACGCGCCCTCTTCAAGCAAAAAGGCTTTACGCGTGAGACCATCCTCAAGCGCATGGAAGAACTAAGAAAAGGACGAACTGTAGATAATCGAACGGCTGAAAGCCAATACGACGCTCTAAACAAATACGCAAAAAATATCACCAAACTTGCGCATGACGGAAAGCTAGATCCAGTTATTGGGCGGCACGAAGAAGTGCGACGTGTGATACAAATTTTGTCTAGACGAACCAAAAACAACCCTGTGCTAATCGGTGAGCCTGGTGTTGGTAAAACGGCAATCGTTGAAGGCCTTGCACAGCGCATTGCCCAAGAAGATGTACCAGAAAATCTAATAAATAAAGAAATATTCTCTTTGGACCTTGGGCTACTGATCGCAGGCGCAAAATTCCAGGGCGACTTTGAAGAGCGCCTCAAATCTATTCTTGCCGAAGCAGAACAAGAAGAGTCCAACATAATTCTATTTATCGATGAACTACACATGCTTGTTGGCACAGGTAAGTCAGGCTCTGGGGGCATGGATGCTTCAAACTTACTAAAGCCTGCACTCGCTCGAGGAACCTTGCAAATCATCGGAGCAACCACCCTGCAAGAATACCGAAAGTATATTGAAAAAGACGCAGCGCTTGAACGTCGATTCCAAAAAGTTCTTGTTAATGAGCCAACGCCAGAAGAGGCAATATCAATTCTACGCGGCCTCAAAGAACGATACGAACTACACCACGGTATTCGAATTCAAGACCAAGCACTAATAGATGCTGTGAACCTCTCTATAAAAAACATTCCGGATCGTTTTTTACCTGACAAAGCTATCGACCTGATGGATGAAGCTGCAGCCATGGTCCGAATGTCGATGAACTCTCAACCAGAAACACTAGACAAGCTTGACCGTAGAATTCGTCAACTTGAGATAGAAAAAGTTGCACTCTCAAAAGAAAAATCCCAGGAAGCGAAAGACCGGCTAGGCAAGCTTGAAAAAGAGCTGGGCAATATTCGCGAAGAACACGCAACCCTGTTCAGCCAGTGGCAAGCCGAAAAAGCTCCACTTGAAGAGATAAAAAAGCTCAAAGAGCAGATTGAGCGCGCAAATTATGAATTTAATATTGCCGAACGCGAAGGCGATTTTGCCAAAGCATCAGAAATAAAATACGCCAAACTAGCAAAGCTTGAACAGCAACTCAAAGTTGCTCAAGATAAACGCTCTCAGGTCACTACATCACTTATTCGTGAAGAAGTCACAGCACAGGACATTGCACATGTTCTAGCTCGATTAAGCGGTATACCTGTTCAGAAACTTGAGGCTGATGCGTCAGCACAGCTCTTGAACATGGGTAAGGTTATGAAGGCTCGCATTATCGGCCAAGATGAGGCCGTAAATCGAATCGTACAAGCTATTCAGATGCATCGCACCGGACTTACTGAACCTGATCAACCAATCGGCTCATTTCTTTTTCTTGGACCAACCGGCGTTGGTAAAACTGAAATAGCAAAATCACTAGCCGATTACCTGTTCAACGACGAAAAACGGATGATCCGAATCGACATGTCCGAATACATGGAGCGTCATGCCGTAGCACGTCTGATTGGAGCCCCTCCAGGATACGTAGGACACGAAGAAGGTGGACAACTAACCGAGCGAGTTAGACGATACCCGTACAGCGTTATCCTGTTCGACGAAATAGAAAAAGCTCACCCTGAGGTCTTTAATATTTTCTTACAAATTCTTGATGAAGGAACCCTGACCGACGGACAAGGAAGAACTGTTTCTTTTAAAAATGCTGTCATCATTATGACCTCTAATCTTGGTTCAGACATAATTCTTGCAAATAAAGAACTTGATAAAACAACAAAAAACCAAATTGATGGCCTTCTAAACAAGACCTTTAGACCAGAGTTTTTGAACAGAATAGATTCGATAATTTACTTCAAAACTCTTGCTGAACAAGACATAGAAAAGATTACAAAACTACAAACTAAGCGGTTACAAAATCGCCTGAGTATTAAGGGAATAACGCTCAACATCTCTGATGAGGCTATCAAACACGTAGCTCAAGAAGGATACGTAAAAGAGTTTGGAGCTCGCCCAATGAAGCGCGCAATACAAAATCTAATTAGCGTGCCCCTTGCACACTTTATTCTTGAAAACCCAGAAGCGAAGGCTATTGCTGTCAGCATAAAAAATAAGAAGATAAACATAACATAGGATGTCATGTGCAGTTAAAAAAAAGCGCGCAAACAGCCCTCAAGTTATTGCAAGTATTCCTAGTGATTAGTGCTGCAATCGTACTGATCACTAGACAAGATCACAACGCTCATGACTACTCAATTGGAGCACATGCCTGGGTAACCAATGCCGCTGAATATCGAGCTCTAGCTCATCAAGCATTTAACGCAGCTCGCACACAGGTCGATACAGCTCTTAGCACAACAACATCTCCTCTTCCTCCAGCCATAATTTGCGACGTAGACTTCACGTTATTAAGCAATAATTCATACGAAGCATTCCTAATTACCAATCAACAAACATACCCCTACAAATGGCGTAGATGGGTAAATTCATGCTTGGGCACAGCACTACCTGGCGCCAATGAATTTATTGAATATGTACATAAAAAAAATATTGCGATCTTCTACGTGACCAGCAGAGACATAACGCTCAAGGGCGCCACAACAAAAAATCTACGTAAGGTCGGATTTCCAGTAAAAAACAATCACGTCCTTTGCAGAACAAAAAAACAAACCAAGGTCGATCACCGACGGACCATAGACCAAAATTATAACGTCCTGGCAATACTGGGAGATCAACTTCGAGACTTTGATCATCGATTTATTAACAAAGATCAAGCCATCCTTTACCAAGAAATTGAACAACAAAAACATAAATTTGGTAAGCGTTTTATTGTGTTCCCAAATCCTATTTATGGAAGCTGGTTGCATATATTGACGGGCAACAAACGACTGCCTAAGATCAAGGAGCTAGAACTGTTGCGTAAAACACTACAATCGTAACGTTAGAACATAGGCAAAAAACGTGGTATGTTGAGACCTGTGCCGAATGTGGTTCGAAGAATATATTTTGCCCACCTAAGCAAAATCGCGTCGTAGCTTTAGCGAAGATGGATTAGCTTAAGTCGGATCATTGTAAAGGAATTGTCGTGCTGTACGGCTTGCTTTTGACTATTTTTGTCTTTATATGCTTTCTATTATTTGTCGTAATCCTTGTCCAAAAAGGCAAAGGTAGCGTTGGAATTGGTCACATCGGTGGCGGAACTCAAATGCTTTTTGGTGGCTCTGGTGGCCAAAATATTTTTGAAAAAATAACGTGGGTACTTGTTGCCCTATTCATGTTTGGATCGCTTGGTTTGTCCATTCTACGAACAAAAGGCAGTCTAACATCTAAGTATGCTAGCAAGTTAACTAAAACCACAGCAAAACCAGCACCGCTCAAAAAATAAACTACACAATCAATCGGTCCGGTCTATGCAATAGAGAGGGGCAATATGGTCGCGTGGCTTGTTTCACAAATTGGCCATCATGCAGTACAGGCATGCAATCTAATTGGGGACTTTGCACTGTTCCTAATACGAGCCCTTTTGACTCTTTTTACTACCAAACTTAAAGTCTCGAAACTACTCAATCAGATGGAGCGCATCGGCGTTAATTCACTTCTGATTGTTGTTCTAACAGGTACATTTACGGGCATGGTACTGGCTCTACAAAGCCATATCGGCTTTAGCAGATTCGGTGCAGAAGAATTCATTGGTACAGTTGTCGCACTTAGCATGACACGAGAGCTTGGACCTGTTTTAACCGGATTAATGGTAACCGGACGGGCCGGCTCATCAATTGCTGCAGAACTTGGAACCATGCGCATCACTGAACAAATTGACGCTCTTAAAACATTGCGTATCGACACGTTTCAGTACCTGGTTGTACCACGATTACTGGCAAGCATCATTGTTTTGCCATTTTTATCATTACTCTCAACCTTGTGTGGAATAATTGGTGGTTACGTGATCTCCGTCAATGTTTTAGGACTTAACGGTGATGACTATACTTCAGGAATTTCAGAATATCTTGAACTAAGCGATATCACTGGCGGCCTTGTTAAAGCCGCAGTTTTCGGACTAATACTTGCCTGGGTTGGTGCCTACAAAGGGTACAGAACAACCGGAGGAGCTCGAGGCGTTGGTCTATCAACAACCAAAAGTGTAGTGTTGGCCTCGATCTTTATTCTTATCTCTAACTACTTCTTAGCCACGGCACTGTTTTAAAATGAAGGTTTTGTAGTGTCAGTCATTAAGTTAGTAAACTTAGTCAAAGAATTTGATGAAAAAGTCGTCACAAATGGTGTCGATTTAGAAATTCCTAAAGGCAGCATGGTCTGCATAATTGGACGCTCTGGAGAGGGTAAATCGGTCTTACTTAAGCAGATTATCGGCTTAATTAAACCAACCTCAGGACAGGTCATTATTGACGGCACGGATATCACCGGAATGTCTGATCTTGAGCTTCAAGATATTTTCAAAAAATTTGGATACGTATTTCAATTTGCAGCACTACTCGATTCACTAAATATTTTTGAAAATGTCGGCATAACTCTTCTTGAAAATCACATATCTAAAGAAGAAGCACTGCCTATCGTCAAAGAAAAACTTGCAATGGTTAATCTAGCCGAAGAGGTGCTTTACAAGTACCCAGCCGAACTTTCGGGTGGTATGAGAAAGCGTGTAGGACTGGCAAGGACACTTGTTACAAATCCAAGCATAATCCTGTACGACGAGCCGACAACCGGTCTTGACCCAATCACAGCCCGTATCGTATTTGAGCTAATGTACAACATGCAGCAACAAATTCACGCAACTTCTGTAATTATTTCTCACGATGTTGAAATCTTCAAATATGTCGACTTTGTCGCCATGCTGCATGAAGGTAAAATTCAATATTTTGGGCCTGCAGACACGATATGGGAAAGTGACAACCCATACATTTATCAATTCATTCGCGGCCTATCAAAGGGCCCAATACAACAAGAAATAACCCATAGATCTGGTAGAGAACGATAAAAATCATCTGAACACATTGCAATATTACCCAAATTTATTTTAGAATCTTAATTACGAACAACAAGCGGACTTCATCTTGGTTTAAGGGGAATAGGGAGATGAGCTTAGGGACATGCTTTTTCCGGACACTAGCCTTATCCTTGGTACTTGTCAGTTGCTCAATCGCGTCCGATGGGACTAAGGAGCTAAACGACCTTGCAAAGGATATGTTTGCGTTACACAAGAACATATTTAGACCGCGCTCAATAGAAATACTGAGCGTAGCCTTTCCTGCTTATTTAGCTGGTCGTTCAGTAGATGAAAGACTCCAACAGGATTTTTACGATGCAAGTCGTCATGTAAATTGCAATCAAGTTGCAAGACCTATCTACCTCGCGTCTTTCTATGGCGGTGTCGGCCTCACGATAGCTGTAGCTCTAAAAGATGTTCTCTCAAAAGATCCTTATCATTTTGAAACCGGCAAAATGCTAGCAATCGGACTAGCGACGCTAACAATTAACAAAATCATACTTAAGGAAATAAAAGCATACGGTAATCTACGCCCATGGCACGCTTCCTTCAGCTGCACCAATCGCACGTATGGAGGGCTACCATCAGGGCACACATCACAACTTGCATACATGGCAGGACTATACGGACTGCGATATGGAATACGCTGCGCCATTCCCTTTAGCCTTATTACTGGAATTTCGGCAATAGTAAGCATATCTAGCAATGAGCATTACCTATCACAGGTAATTGCCGGCGTCACATACGGCCTAATTTATGCCTTCGCAGCCAATACAACACTAAAACAAAAATCTAAAAAAAATCTCTCTCTTGCTATACAACCCAACGGCCAAAACGGCCTTGAGGCCTCAGTAAGTTACAGCTTCTAAAACATACCCCTTTGCCCCATGCTGTCATTCTTGGTACAATCTCTTGTGCGCAAAAAAGGAAAAGTACACTCACTAAAATAGACTCAAGAGAAAATAAACCATGCAAACAACTACTACCGCAACAAGCAAACAGGCCGGACAGATTAAAAATCTAAGCGCGCTTATTTATGGACTCAAAAGTGAGTTAAGCAAAGTTATTGTTGGCCAACAAAAAGCTATTGATGCCCTAATTGTAGCAGTACTATGCAATGGCCACGTACTTCTGGAAGGCGTACCTGGCGTTGCCAAAACAACAATGGTTAAAGCTCTTACAGATGCTCTTGGGCTGGATTTTAAACGCATACAATTTACACCAGACTTACTGCCATCTGACCTGATAGGTAGTTTAATTTATGACCAAAAAAGCCAAGACTTTCTGACGAAAAAGGGACCGCTGTTCTCTAACCTTATCTTAGCAGACGAGATTAACCGAGCACCCGCAAAGGTCCAATCCGCTCTACTTGAAGCCATGGAAGAGAAACAGGTAACAATCGGCACAAACACCTATCCACTGCCTAGGCCATTCCTTGTTTTTGCAACACAAAATCCTGTTGAACAGGAAGGTACCTATCGCCTACCCGAAGCACAAGTAGATCGATTTTTGTTCAAGGTAAACATAGATTATCCAAGCGCTCAGGACGAAAAAGAAATTTTACGCCTAAGCTCAGGCAATACAGAAAAAATTATACCGGTCATGCAGGCCGAAGAACTCCTTGAAGCTCAGCAAGGAATACAAAATGTATACGTTGACGATAAAGTTGTAGACTATATAACCACCATCGTACAGGCAACACGGTACCCAAAGAATCACAATCTTGATGAACTTGATCAACTAATTGAATGCGGCGCATCACCACGAGCGACTTTGGGATTGTACAAAGCAAGCCAAGCGCAGGCAATGGTTCAAGGTCGACATTTTGTAACTCCAGATGATGTTAAAGCAATCGTACACGCAACATTAAGACATCGAATAACTACGACGTATCAAGCAGAAGTTTCCGGAATGACGGCTCATGACTGTATCACCAAAATTATCTCAAAAGTACCAAGTCCTTGAGTACGCAACGGGCTTCGTGCATACACTGTACAGGCTAGCTGATAGAGCTGTGCCGATAATCTTGACATACGAGGGTGCATTACTATGGTATGGGATGTAATAGAAAAGGGAGGGCAAATGAAAAGTCCCCTATGGGCGATCAACAGTTTTTTGGTTGCATTGCTTCTGACATTAACAGCGGTTGTACTTTGGAGCAGTCGATATCGAGTGCACGCACAAAGCCTGGACGGCAGTAAATACGTTCAGCAATTTGACCCGTCAGGCCAAAAAACAAAGCCCGTTAATATAGGCTCTATATACACGAACGACATTTTTGGCACCTACACAGAACCATTGCCAAATGATGATATTGTTATTCAGTCATCACCATTCCCTGCACCTCCTCAACAGGTAATAGCTCAACATGTCCATCCAAAACCTGTTACATATCTTGAACCATTAAAAATATCTTTGGTTGGTATCATTGCAGCAACAGACGACACAAATAATCGTGCAATAATAACCGACGATGCAACTAAACAAGAGAGCACTTATCACGTTGGTGATGTAGTTAAAGATTCACAAATTATACGAATATTCCCTCGCAAGGTAATCTTAATTCGTTCTAACGGGCAGCAAGAAATTATGTTCGTTAATGAAGATGATGCAGTTCTTGAATATCAAGAACGTACACGAGCGTGGCATGACATCATTCATTTAAAAGCATCTCGCTCATACGAAATTAATTCAAAGAAATTTGCACATCGAGTACCATCCCTTGCACACTTTATTGAACTATTCGACCTGATGACTGTATTCCAAAAAGGAATCAGCACCGGTTGTCGCATTGGCCACAACGCATCAGAAAGTGCAATCAAAGCAAGCGGACTTGAAACTGGTGACATCGTAACAAGCATCAATAATATTCCAACAACAAGCACTCAGTCTCGCCTGCAAGCTTACAATGACGTACTTGCAACACCACAAGAACAAACAATTACAGTAAAACTTGTACGTGATGGTAGAGTACTTGAGCTTGCATACAAACTTACCTCCTTCAAAGCATATAACACTTCTGATGGCAAAAAAGATGTTGTCAGTGCTACCAAAACTGGACCGGTCATAAGCAAGTCACAGCATGAGATAGATCTTGATTCAGAGAAAATAAAGATTATGAGGCAGCGATACACCTTTGCCCCGACCCAAGAGCAGATTAAAAAGCAAGAACAATCAGACATGTTCAAAACAGGCAAAGCATCGAACAACCGTCGCAGATCACTTGCTATCACTAAAAAAACGCATTAGAAAGTGGATGTCCTTATGATAAGCAAACTATTATCACGAACATTCATTGGCCTTGCCTTGGCAGCCTTGTGTTCCACAGTGCAGATTTACGCTAAAACAGCACAACCATCAGCCAAAACAAAAGTGCAAATTACAAAGAAACAACAATCTAAAGCTACAACGAAAAAGCAACCAGCTATTCCAGCCAAGAAAACTGCCGTAAAAACAAAAGTGCAAACTCCAAAGCAACAACAGTCTAAAGCCATCGCGAAAAAGCAACCCGAAGTAGCGCCTGCACTATCATCAACCAAGAAAAAACCTAAATCTTCAGCCGTTCCTGCCAATAAAGCTACCGCACAACCAAAGCCGGCACCAACCCCTACAGCCATCAAATCTGTCGCAAAACCTGCACAACCTGTATCAAAAAAACAACCCGTAGCAGTCCCTGCAAAGCAACAAGCTACTGAAGCCAAGAAACCTGCAGCACAAGCACCCGCTACCGCTTTAGTCCAGGAAGAACAGCAATCACCAGCTCCTGCAATGCTCTCAA
>Ga0209045_1002615_pt1 | contig 12872 bp, 13 predicted proteins | sample SaaInlLV_10m_DNA_4_FD_184664 | JGI IMG/M metagenome (GOLD analysis project Ga0209045, IMG submission 184664) | Marine microbial communities from expanding oxygen minimum zones in the Saanich Inlet - Saanich Inlet SI072_LV_200m_DNA (SPAdes) (version 2) | ecosystem: Environmental > Aquatic >...
TCGAAGACCGAGACCGTATCCTCAAGGCAGTTCTCAATGTCCCTGGCCGCGATGCGGGCACCGAAATCCGTTCGCCGCCGTTCCACATCACCGAGCATCTTCCTGATAACACCGTGCTCCGCGTCCACGTGAGTCATGAAGATGTCCCCGCCGCAGTCCGGGCACCACGTGGCGAGGCCGAATACGGCGTGATCCAGTCCACAATTCGGACACACAACGGCGCGCTGCAGCTCTTCCTCAAAAGGCCGCCGGACATGGGGGCGTGTCCCGGGCTTGTAGCTCATCTCGATGGAGAACAACCCTCCGCCCAATTTCCGGCGGCCGGAAGACCCCAGACCGAGGGCATCCTTCATCATGCGCTCTATTCCCTCGTGGGCCTCCCGCATCATGATGTCTTTTGCGTACCGCGCCTGTTCCCGCGTGGCAAAGTCTCCGGGATCGGCAGAGCGGCGACAGTAAGGGCAGAAAGCCAGAGACTGCGCTTCTGTGATGCCGGTGCCAAACTTGACCTTGAAGTAGCCCGGCGAGCAATCGGGTCGGGGGCATTCTCTGGCCGTGCGACCTTCCTGGTCTCCCGGAAGCGGGATCTTCATTGTGTACTCGTGAGGCCCCGTCTTCCTCGTCCTGTAGCGCCCGCCTTGGCGGAACAGTGATCCGCTCATCGCTCAATCACTCCATCAGCTTCTTTCGTCTCCCGCATTTCGCATCCCACCTCAGAACGGCACACCCGTTTCGCCTGCATCTCAACTGTAGGTGCTGCCCATCCAGGCCCTGAGCTTATCTGTCAGAACCGCCAACTCCGGGAAGATCAGCAGAGAAGCGTGAACCGCTCGATCCGTCACTGGATTCACACTGATGGGATGTCCAGCCTCGTTTCTCACCGCCCTGATCTGTTGGGTAAAGGCTGGCCAATACGCCTCATGTGCTTCCCGCAACTTGACATCCATTGCAGACTTCTGGGAATCAAGTTCCGCCTTGAGCGCCATAGTGACCGTCCTGATTCGCCAGTCCGTGAGTTTCTTCGGAACTGTCTTACCCAACGCCTTCATTCTTGCGACAAGCGTGTCACGCAGTTCCAGAGTCAGGCTCTCTGCAGCACACCCGACCATCACGGCAGTAGCCTTGAAGCAATTGGTGTTGTACGTCTCCAGCGCTTCAGCGATATAGGAATCCGCCACTGCGTTGAGAGTCACTTCGGCCCGAAGATGCCCCATGTAGCCGTCTGCGTTCGCCGGATCTCGACTCATGTTCGCCAGAGTCTCCCGACCCTTGGTAGTCACATGGCAGAACGGAGCGTTGGGGTTGTCGAGGTCGAAGCCCCAAGCGAGTTGACCTTCTCGGAACTGGTCATGCCAAGCGGTCAAAAGTGCTTGCTCCAAAGCTGCTTGACGGCGGATACCCAGCCTCGTGGCGGCCTCGCGCAGGATGGCTCCCTCCTGGAAGTAGCCTGGCCCCTGCTTCGAGAACTCGTCGACCACCTCGATAAGCACCTCACGTATGCGTTCCCCTGTTACCGTGTCTGCCATGGCGTCTCCTCCATTCCAGCGGAATGCACAACGGGATAGTCGCTGCTAACAGGACCGCAAGTCGGACGTTTCACGAGTGTCCGATCTCCTCGCCGTCTTGTCGCCAACTCTCGAACTGGGGCTCGAAATACTGCCCGAGGATCGATCTGCAGTCTGGATCGTTCGTGTGACTCAGGCGTCCGCTCTTCGGGTCGTACACGAAGCGGCTGTAGAGCCCTCCGTCGTGTCCGAGAATCTCGAGCTTGCCACGACGGATGCGCCAGCGATTCTCGTTGCTGTTCCGGCCTTCGCCTATCTCTCCGTCCCGGCCGAACGTAACGATCTTGCTCTTGTTCGCGCCAGGATTGAACACAAACCGGAAATGGCGCCCGCTCAGAATGATCTTGATCAGACGACGCCTCTGGAAGGGCCACTTCAGAGGGCCCAACGCCCACGCCAAGGCTGCCAGGATAGCGGTCGCGCCAATTGTGGCCAGAATCCCAAAGACGACCGTGCCAATCGGTTTGCTTGGATCGAGTACATCTGACATCAGAAAGCAACACCTTCCTTCGGGGGCCTCTCATGCTGCGAATGGCTACGCTGCAAGAACCCCGCCCCCAGCACCTTTACGATGCCTTCGCCACTCATCAATTCAAGCCAGCACGAACGTCCCCACAGGCCACACCACAACGGCATCACAGGTCCCCGAAATCGCGGAACTGGCGCGGAACTGGAAAAGCCAGTTCCGTTTCAGTTCCGGAACTGTTCCGGAACCAAGAAGCCACAACACACTATCATTTGGGATGTTACGCAACTCATGGGGGCGGAACTGGGCGCGGAACTGAAACATGGAGCAATCTCCGCGTCAGTTCCGCCATGGGTCGTTCCGCAACCTCCCTTAAGATAGCGCCTTGCGACTCTCTCACGCGGAACTGGAGGCGGAACTGATACACCCTCCCCCCTAAAGGGGGGAATACGCGGGCGTCTGAAACGCCCCGCGTTTCCCCTCCTTTGGGACGGGGGGACAACGCGCGCGGGGCAGACCGGAGGCGATAGGTACTCCCGGGCGATGTGAGGCCCGGCCCCGCGCGGGAACCAGTCGCCTTGTAGGGCACAGTTTGTTTTCACGCGCCGATGCGAAAAATCGCCGGTCTGCCCGCCAGATCGGCAAGTCTCCGCAGAGAGAATGGGTATGGCCCGTGCCTGTTGCGGCTGCGGGCCCGCCGAGCCCTTGTCAATCACGGAGACCATCGACCATGCACATCGAGTTGCGCGACATCGACAGCATCACGCCCTACGAGAAGAACCCCCGCCTGAACGACGACGCGGTGGACGCGGTCGCCGAGAGCATCCGGGAGTTCGGGTTCCGCCAGCCTGTCGTTGTCGATGCCGACGGTGTGATCATCTGCGGGCACACCCGATGGAAGGCAGCGAAGAAACTCCGGCTCGCCAAGGTGCCTGTTCACGTGGCCACCGACCTCTCGCCCGAGCAGGTGAAGGCGTACCGCATCGCCGACAACAAGACCGCCGAGCTGGCTGAGTGGGACTTCGACCAGCTCCGTATCGAGATCGCCGACCTGCAGGGCGCGGACTTCGACCTCGGGCTTCTGGCCTTCGACGACGAGGAACTGCAGCAGCTTCTCGGCGGCGGCGACGACGTGGTGACCGATGGCCAGACCGATCCCGACGCCGTGCCCGACCCTCCCGACGAGGCGGCGTCCAGGCGCGGGGAAGTATACCAGATCGGGGAGCACCGCCTGATGTGCGGGGATTCCGCCAGTCCAGGCGATCTTGACATCCTCCTCGACGGCCAGCCGATCCATCTGGCGAACACCGACCCGCCGTACAACGTCAAGGTCGAGCCGCGCAGCAACAACGCCATCGCGGCGGGACTGTCGAGCTTCACGCAGACCCATCACCAGGGACTCGACCTGGCCCGGCACCCGGAGAAAGCAAACGCCACCCACGCCCAGCTCCGTCCGAAGGACCGTCCGCTGGAGAACGACTTCGTCAGCGACGAGGAATTCGATCGGTTGCTGGACGCGTGGTTCGGCAACATCGCGCGCGTCCTGCTGCCGGGGCATGGCTTCTACATCTGGGGCGGCTACGCCAACTGCGGCAACTACCCGCCGTTCCTGAAGAAGCACAAGCTGTACTTCAGCCAGGCGGTCATCTGGGACAAACAACACCCGGTGCTGACCCGCAAGGACTTCATGGGGGCGCACGAGTGGTGTTTCTATGGCTGGCGTGAAGGCGCGGCGCATCGGTTCTTCGGCCCGAACAACGCCACTGACCTGTGGCACATCAAGAAGGTCAACCCGCAGAGCATGATCCACCTGACCGAAAAGCCGGTGACGCTGGCGGTCCAGGCGATTCAGTTCAGCTCGAAGAGCGGGGAGAACGTCCTCGACCTGTTCGGGGGCTCCGGCTCAACGCTCATCGGCTGCGAGCAGACCGGACGGCGCGCGTTCCTGATGGAGATCGACACCCTCTACTGCGACGTCATCCGCAGGCGTTGGGCCGAGTTCGTGCATGGCGAAGGCTGCGACTGGCAGTCCCTGACTCCGGCGGTCCCCGGTACCGAAGCCGCTGCCGCAGTCTCCGAGACGGAGGTGGCGCAATGACGTACCTCGCCAGCCCCTATTCCGACCCGGACCCCGGGGTCCGCCAGCACCGGTTCCGCGAGGCGTGCAGACACGCTGCCAGGATGATGCGCGAGGGCAAGATGGTCTACAGCCCCATCGCGCACAGCCACTGCATCGCCCGGTTCGGCCTGCCGTTCGACTGGAAGTACTGGGAAGCGCACAGCCGCGCGATGCTGTCCCGCTGCGACAGCCTGGCGGTCCTGCAGCTCGACGGCTGGGACCGTTCGGTCGGCGTGGAGCGTGAGATCGAGATCGCCACGACGATGGGGATTCCGGTGCGGCACATCGTCCAGAGAGAGAACACCCCGGCACGCGCCGGGGTGTAGGAGAGGATGGATGTGTTCTGTGCCTCCCTATCAGGCGTTCAGGGCGAAATGTCCCCGTTCGACTTTGCGGAAACGGGAGGCATCCCCCTTGGTGGTGATCTCCCGCAGTATCGCGGAGTAGAGCGTCCGGTCGGGCGTCTTCCCTCCCCGGCGCGGGGCCCAGAGCCCCAACTCGCGCGCCTGGTCGACCAGATCCTTGCAGCGCATGGCTTCGTCCGCCTGCCCGAGAAGATGGGCGGCGGCGTCAAGCAGGCTCATGCTCCCGCCAGTCCCGCCCGTGTCCGCACCTGGCGCGCCCGTGTCGCGTTCCGTCCCCCGGTCCGGGGAATGCTCCCCCTGCGCCTCTTCGGCGGCCGGGGCGGCCGTCTCCGGGGCCTGGGTGGCATCCGCCGGTTCGATGAACCGCTCCGCGTTGCGGACGGTCATGGTCCGGCCCGTGGGCGTCTCCACCAGCCAGCCGCCGTTCCCTGCCTCGGCGGTGACGGTGACGCGGACGGCGTTGCGGCCGACCTTGCAGGTGTAGGCGGCCCCGATGTGGATGTCTTCGCTGCGCATGGTGTCTGTCTCCTTCTGCTTTCCGGGCTACGCCAACGCGTCGGCGATGGCACTCTCGATCATCTCTCCGGCGGCCTCTTCGTCGCGGCCGCCCATCAGGAACACCAACGTCTCTTTGAGGTTCTGGCGGACCAGGCCCAAGTCGCCGGGGCATCCCCAGTTCCGCGGGTCCTGGGCGGCCTTCGCCGCGTGGGCGTCGAGCTCGCATTTCAGGAACTCGATCATCGCGGCGATCTCGCGTTGGCGGGTCGCGTAGGTCTCGCGGGCGGTCTCTTTCGTGGTCTTCTTCATCCTGGCCTCCGTTCGTTCTCTGTGGTTTGGTTCGCGTTCGCCGGGAACATCTTACATCACACACAGAGCGGCCTGATTCGGCAGACAGCAAGGGCACCCGAGCAGTATTTCTGCGGATTCCGGGAGATTCTTCGATGACTGCCGAGAACCAGGCCAACCAACCGCGAATCACCGCCCTGCCGCCGGGGAAGGTGTGCGACGTTCTGGGGCGTGCCGGGGCCCGTCACGTGTCGCTGGAAGCCATCCAGGCCGACATCGAGGCGGGTGCGCCGGTCAACGAGGACGGGACGGTGAATCTGATCGAATACACGGCCTGGCTGGTGGGGAGGATGGCCGATGGCGATTGACCCGTCCAAGCTCAAGCCGTCGGATGTCACGCGCCTGCTTAACTCGACGTCACTCGGGACCGTGATCGGCGACCGCCAGCTCTACACGCATCGTCAGCGCGCCGGGTTCCGCATCTCGCCGGACGGCCGCACGATCAACCTGTTCAAGTACGTGGCCTGGCTGGTGGACGAGCGGCACGGGCCGCAGCCCGAGCAGAGCACGCGCGACTATGAGGCGATGAAGGAGGCGGCCCGGGCCCGGAACGCGTCGCTGTCGGCTGCCGGGCGCGACATCGGCGGTCTGCCCGAGGTGGTCGATCCCGAACGCCGCGAGCGCTGCCGGACGAGTTTTCGGAGCTTCTGCGAAGCGTACTTCATGCTGACCTTCCACCTGGAGTGGTCCGACGACCACCTGCGCGTAATCGCGAAGATCGAGCAGGCGGTCCTGCACGGTGGGCTCTTCGCGATGGCCATGCCGCGTGGCAGCGGGAAGTCGAGCCTCGCGGAGTGTGCGTGTCTGTGGGCGATGCTCTATGGGCACCGGGACTTCGTCACCCTCATCGGATCCGACGAGGGACACGCCCTGGGGATGCTCGACTCGATCAAGACGGAACTGGAGTCGAACGACCTGTTGCTGGAGGACTTCCCGGCGGTCTGCTACCCGATCCATGCGCTCGAGGGGATCGCCAACCGCTGCTCGGGCCAGCTCTACAAGGGTGACCGCACGCAGATCGGTTGGACCGCAAACGAGATCGTCCTGCCGACCATCGCCGGGAGCGAGGCGTCCGGGGCCATCATCCGTGTGGCCGGGATAACCGGGCGGATTCGCGGGATGAAGTTCAAGCGGCCGGACGGTCAGACCGTGCGTCCGTCACTGGTGATCCTCGATGACCCGCAGACCGATGAGTCGGCGCGGTCGCTTTCGCAGTGCGCCACCCGCGAACGCATCCTGGCCGGGGCCGTTCTCGGGCTGGCGGGCCCGGGAAAGAAGATCTCCGGCATCATGCCCTGCACAGTCATCCGCCCCGGCGACATGGCCGACCGCATCCTGGACCGAGAGAAGCACCCCGAGTGGAACGGGGAGCGCACGAAGATGGTGTACGCCTTCCCCGCCGCCGAGAAGCTGTGGGAGAAGTATGCCGAAGTGCGGGCCGAGAGCCTGCGCGCGCACGGCGACATCAGCGACGCGACCGCATTCTATGTGGCGCACAGAGAGGAGATGGACGAAGGCGCGGACGTGGCGTGGGCAGCGCGCTTCAACCACGACGAGGAGTCGGCACTGCAGCACGCCATGAACCTGAAGCTCCAGGACGAGGCCGCGTTCTGGGCCGAATACCAGAACGAGCCGCTGCCGGAGGATCTCGGCGAAGACGAACAGCTCAGCGTCGATGAGATCGCCCGCAAGCTGAACGGGCAAAAGCGCGGCGAGATCCCCATCGGCTGCAATCACCTGACCATGTTCATTGACGTTCAGGGCAAGCTCCTGTTCTGGGCGGTGTGCGCCTGGGAGTCGGAGTTCACCGGCTACCTGGTGGACTATGGGGCGTTCCCCGACCAGAAGCGGCGCTACTTCACGCTGCGTGACGCGAACCCGACGCTGCTCGAGGTCAAGGCGGGGGCGGGTCTCGAGGGATCGATCTACGCGGGGCTCGAAGCGCTGACCGGCAAGCTCCTGGGCCGGGAATGGCAGCGCGACGACGGGGCCATGGTCAGGATCGGTCGCTGCCTGATCGACGCCAACTGGGGCACGTCGACGGACGTGGTCTACCAGTTCTGCCGGCAGAGCGCACACGCGGCCGTGCTCTTCCCCAGCCACGGGCGGTACGTCGGCGCGTCCAGCACCCCGTTCGCCGAGTACAGGAAGAAGCAGGGCGACCGGGTGGGTCTCAACTGGCGCATCCCCAACGTGCGCGGCAGACGCGCCATCCGCCACGTCCTCTACGACACCAACTTCTGGAAGAGCTTCATCCATGCCCGCCTGGCCGTGGCCATGGGCGACCGGGGATGCCTGTCGCTCTTCGGCCGCGACCCGGTGGCGCACCAGCTCTTCGCCGAACACCTCACCGCCGAGTACCGCGTGAAGACCGAGGGGCGCGGGAGAGTGGTCGACGAGTGGAAGCTGCGTCCCGAAGCACACGACAACCACTGGCTCGACGGCATCGTCGGCTGCGCAGTGGCCGCCAGTATAGAAGGTGCGGTCCTTCCCGGCACCCAGGAGTCCGCCGCCCCCAAGCGCGAACGCATCAAGCTGTCAGCACTGCGACGGCAGCCTCGTTGATCTCTCGTCCGAGACGACGCCGTTTCGGTAACTGTTTTCCTTGCACTGTGGTCTTTTGTAAGTATATTTTTAGTCTGGTAAGCGTTTTCGGAGGAATGGTACATCATGGCGACGCCAGAAACACAATCAGTACGTCCGGCAGGATACAGCGAACTCGTTGGGCGCTACGATATCGAGACGATGCCGCACTGGCACACGTCCTTTGTGGCTACAGCCGGGACCCACCGGAAAGAGAGCGACGGCGCGAGCGTCACTGAGGTCTATCCTGCGTCCTACTGGCCGGGAGACTCAGTCGGCGATCACCTCGAATTCGCGCTCAAATACGACGGCATCGACCTTGGGATCCTGGCTGCTCTGTTCTCGGTTGCCGATCCGGCGGACATCGTCTCCTACATCGAGTCAAAGCCGCTCGGCAAGTACTCCCGTCGGGTCTGGTTCCTCTACGAGTTCCTTACGGGCAGGGAGCTGCCGCTGGAGGATCTCAAACGGGGCAACTACATCGACGTTCTTGATGCGGGCCAGTACTACGCACTGACGCCCGCGCCACGAGTGCGTCGCCAGCGGGTCAACAACAACCTGCTAGGGAACCGCGACTTCTGTCCGATGGTCCGGCGAACCGACACGCTGTGCACGTTCGAGGAAGATGACCTGGCGGCCCGTTGCCGTGAGGTGGTCGCCAACTACTCGCCGGACATGCTCCGGCGAGCTATGAGCTACCTTTACACGAAGGAGACGAAGTCGTCGTTCGAAATTGAGCACATCAAGCCGACTTCATCCCGGACCGAACGGTTCATTTCGCTCCTGCAACTGGCCGAGCAGGAGGATTTCTGCACGAAGCAGCGGCTTGTCGACCTGCAGAACCGCACGGTCGATCCCCGCTTTCGTGACGATGACTACCGGACGAGTCAGAACTACGTGGGCGAAACCGTCTCCTGGCGTCAAGAGAAGGTGCACTACGCCTGCCCCAAGCCGGATGCCGTGCCCGGGTTGATGTCAGGCCTGATCGAAGCACACAAGGCCATGGAGGCCGCCGGCATTCCCCCGATTGTGCAGGCGGCCGCAGTTGCCTATGGCTTTGTCTTCATCCACCCGTTCGAGGACGGCAATGGCCGCATCCATCGCTTCCTCATCCACAACGTTCTTGCCCGACGCGGATTCAGTCCACAGGGCGTAGTCCTTCCCGTGTCGGCCGCAATGCTCAAAGACTCGGCCGCCTATGACGCGTCCCTGGAGGCGTTCTCCAAGCCACTGATGGCGCTGGTGGAATACACGCTCGATGAGCAGGGGCGGATGACTGTGACCAGCGACACGGACAAGTGGTACGCCTACATGGACATGACCCCTCAAGCCGAAGCGCTCTTCCGCTTTGCCGACCGGACTGTCAGGACCGAATTGGTCGAGGAACTGAACTTCATCGAGAACTACGACCGCACGAAGGCATCCATACAGCAGATCGTGGACATGCCGGACCGACAGATCGATCTGTTCATCGGGTTCTGCCTGCAGAACAACGGCCGCCTTTCGGCCCGCAAGCGGTCCTCGCACTTCGAGATGCTCACTGACGACGAAGTCCAGGGGATGGAGGATGCCGTCCAGGCCGCCTACGCCTCCCCGACCAGTTCCAGTCAGTAGCTCTGCCGCTGCCCCTGCCCCACGCCCGAGGTCGCGAGCGCTCCCCTCTCTGTAACTGTTTCCCCCGTGCCGCCCTTCGTGGTAAGCGTTTCCGGCGCGGCGTAACCGTTTTCCTCGTGTGCCGTGCAGTTGGTAAGAGCAGACGCGCGGCCCGCCTGAGATCGTCCACGCCCTTCCATGCGTGCCATTTCTCCTTCCTTGGAGGACGACTACATACCCCTTTCTCCTCTATAGCGAGAGAGTGAGGCGGTCCACTCGCGGCCGGTTGCCCCCCCCGTGGCACCTGGCGTATCGCCACCGTTCCTGACGGGCAGCAGCTGCCCGGACACGGACCACCCACAGTTCCCCCGCGCTGATTCGCGCACCAATCCCCCTCCCTCCGGCAGAAAAAGTCCCGCCACCCCCGCCGTTTCGCACCTTTTCCGCAGAAGAAATAGGCATGGCCCTCTCACGGGCCGAAGACGGAGGTGCCGATTGGCCGAGCAACTGACAGAACAGATTCGCGAGAACGCGTCGGGGCCACGCCGCGCCAGCGGCGATTCGGGCTCCGTCGACCAACACAGCCTGACCCAGCAGATCGCGGCGGACCGCTACTTGGCCTCGAAAGACGCCGCCAAGCGGAAGGGGATGGGCATCCGCGTCGGCAAGATGATCCCACCGGGGGCCTGCTGACGCGATGTTGACCATCCTCTCCAACCTGTTCAGGCGTTCCCCCGCACCGGGACGTACCGGCCAGCGTCGGAACTGCCGGATTGTCCACGGCCGCTTCGACGCGGCCCAGACTACCCCGGAGAACCGACGGCACTGGGCGGCGGCCGACGGCCATTCCGCCGATGCGGAGGCCAGTCCCGAGGTCCGCAAGGCGCTGCGGGAACGCGCCCGGTACGAGGTGGCGAACAACAGCTATGCCAAGGGCATCGTCCTGACGCTTGCCAACGACACCATCGGCACGGGCCCGCGTCTGCAGATGCTCACGGGCGACGATGAACTGAACCGCGACGTCGAGCGCGAATTCGGCGTCTGGTCCCAGGCCATCAGCCTCCCGGAGAAGCTGCGCACCATGCGCATGGCCCGTTGCCAGGACGGCGAGGCCTTCGCGATGCTGGTAGAGAACCCCGCCGTTGACCACGACATCCAGATCGACCTTGGGCTCGTCGAGTCCGACCGCGTGACCAGCGATCTGACAGTGGTCGGACGCAGCGATGAGATCGACGGCATCCGCCTGGACGCACACGGAAACCCGGTCACCTACCGGGTGCTAAAGCAGCACCCTGGCGGATCGCAGTTCGACTACGGCCGGAAGGCGCTCGACGTTTCCGCGCAGGCGATGATCCACATCTTCCGGGCCGACCGCCCGGAACTGCACCGGGGCATTCCCGAGATCACGCCTGCGCTCCCGCTCTTCGCCCAGCTCCGCCGCTACACCCTCGCCGTACTGGCCGCCGCCGAGGCCGCCGCCGACTTCGCCGGCATCCTCTACACCGACGCGCCCGCCTCCGGAGAGGCGGATGCGGTAGAGCCCATGGACCTGGTTCAGCTCGAGCGCAATATGCTGCTGACCATGCCCGGCGGCTGGAAGATGGCGCAGCTCGATCCCAAGCAACCCGCCACCACCTATGCCGAGTTCAAGCGCGAGATCCTGAACGAGATCGCGCGCTGCCTGAACCTGCCTTACAACGTCGCCGCCGGGAACTCCTCAGGCTACAACTACGCCTCCGGCCGCCTCGACCACCAGACCTACTACAAGGCCATCCGCATCGACCAGGCCTTCATCGCCGCCCGTGTCCTCGACCGCATCCTGGCCGTCTGGCTCCGCGAATACGGGCTGGCGCGCGACCTCGATGTCGCGCCCGCTCACCAGTGGTTCTGGGATGGGCTCGAGCATGTCGATCCCTACAAGGAAGCCAACGCCCAGCGGCTGCGGCTTGAGAGCAACACGACCACGCTTTCGCACGAGTACGCCCGCCAGGGCCTGGACTGGGAGGCAGAGCTTCGCCAGAGGGCCCGCGAGAAGGCCCTCATGCGGGAGCTGGGCCTCACTGAATCCGACACCACCCCGGCAACCCAGGAGAACCAAGACCATGAATGAGTTCGTGACCATCGAAGCCGCTGCCGAAGGCGGCAAGCCGAGAGTTCAGGGCGTGGCCTACTCGGGCGGCAAGATGAACCTGCCCGGCTGGAAGCACCCCGTCGTCGTCGACCTGTCCGGCATGGAGATCCCCGACAGCGTTCCTCTCCTCACCAACCACGAGAATCGCACCGGCTCCCGCGTCGGCATGGTCGCGGCGCGCGTTGAGGACGACGCCCTGCACATCGAGGGCGAGATCGTCTCCAACAACGGCCAGGCGGCAGGCATTGTCGAGCAGGCCGAGGCCGGGGCTGACTGGCAGCTCTCCATCGGGGCCGAGGTCAAGAAGTCCGAACTGGTCAAAACCGGCACGCGCGTCGTCAACGGCCAGGAACACGCCGCCCCCTTCTACCACGTCACGGCTTCCGTACTGCGTGAGGTGTCGGTCGTTGCCGTTGGCGCTGACCAGGGCACCCGCATGCAGGTCGCCGCCTCCTTCACCCTCACCGGAGAGGTCCCCATGCAGGATGAAAACACTCGCAGCACTCCTCCGCCTGCTGGCCCGGTTGCTGATCCCGATCAGCGTGCTCAACCCGGCAACGCAACCCCCGACGCAGGCGTCGTCGCTGCCCAGGCAGTTGCCACCGAACGCGAGCGTATCGCGGGCATCCAGCGCGCCTGCGCCGGTGAGTTCGCCGAGATCGAGCGCGAGGCAATCAACGCAGGCTGGACGGTCCATGACACCGGTCAGCGGGTGCTCACGGCCATCCGGGCGGCCCGGCCCGTGGCGGACGTGAACATCTCCGTGCGCCGTGATCCCGGCCCGGCCTTCGAACGGCGCGTTCTGGAAGCCGCCCTGTGCATGCGCGCCAACATCGGCGAGACCGACCTGGTGCGCCACTACGGCGACGAAGTCATGTCGGGCGCGAGCCGGAACCGCGACCTCAGCCTACACCAGCTCTTCATCGAGTGCGCCCGGCTCGAGGGGGTGACCGTGCCGCGCAGTTTCGGCAACGAGACCATCCGGGCGGCCTTCAGCACGGTCTCCCTGCCGGGGATCCTCAACAACGTCGCCAACAAGCGCCTGCTGCGCAGCTTCGAGGCGCAGCCGGTGATCGCGACGCGCCTGTGCAGCGAGGGCGAGCTGAACGACTTCAAGGAGTCCGAGCGCTACCGCCTCACGGATGTCGGCGACCTGGAGCCCGTTGCTCCGGACGGCGAGATCAAGCATGGAGGGCTGACCGAG
>Ga0209045_1002616_pt1 | contig 12872 bp, 11 predicted proteins | sample SaaInlLV_10m_DNA_4_FD_184664 | JGI IMG/M metagenome (GOLD analysis project Ga0209045, IMG submission 184664) | Marine microbial communities from expanding oxygen minimum zones in the Saanich Inlet - Saanich Inlet SI072_LV_200m_DNA (SPAdes) (version 2) | ecosystem: Environmental > Aquatic >...
CCATGTATAAAATGCCTGCTGAACCATTTATTCCAACAAAAATTGAGAATTTGATGAATGCTATCATCACCAACTTTGGAACAGTAGCTGAATTTGAAAAAAAGATGGAAACTATAACCTTGGTTGCAGCAGTCAGATTTGATTTGAATTCTGCAACTTCAAATCCGATTATTGTTTACAAAGCTGGATCATCTGCAATACAGGATACTATCTCAGAAGTAAAATCACAGTTTGCTAACGTTAGCTTCAGCTTTGGATTAAACAAATACCTAACAGAACATTTAACAGCTGGTATCGCTATCGGCAGAGGTGTTCGAAGCCCTAATATGTTGGAACGATACGTAAATTTACTGCCAATTGGCTACGACAACTATGATTATTTAGGAGACCCGGCCATTAAACCTGAAGCTAATCATCAAGCCGATCTCACTTTTAAATATGAAACAGATGAAATTGGAAGAATTACTTTGAATGGATTTTATTCAGTGGTTACAAATTACATTTCGGCTCGTCAGATTCCTCCGGCAGAATACCTCCCCAACTCGACAGGTGTATTAGGTGTAAAAGAATTTTACAATGCAGACTTGGTATTTTTCAGAGGAATTGAACTCACATACTCAACTCCATCTACCTATAAATTAGGAGGTTCTGTTATCGCATCCTACACACACGCTACCATGTCATCTGCTTGGGACAAACTTCTTGAAATTAAGAATGATGCGTTATACGAAATTCCTCCATTTGAAAGTACAATTTCAATTCACTACAAAATGCTTTCTAACCGACTGGTTCCAAGAGCTTCCATTAGGTTCGTTGCAGCTCAAAACTATGTTTCAGAAGCGTTTCATGAACAGCCAACTGCTGGTTTTGTTGTGGGAAATGCAGGAATAACCTATAAGCACAGTGTAATTGTAAGTATTTCAGGTGGTGTCAACAATATTCTCGACACCCCTTATTTCGAACATCTCAGCAGAAGAATGATCGGTTCAAATAGAGATTTCTTCGAACCCGGAAGAATCTTCTACATTAACTTGATTGTAAATATTTAATTGAAAATCATGAAAAATTATTATAAAGTTATTGGACTCATATTGATTCTGTTAAGCGGAATGCTATTTCTTTCCTGTGAAGAAAACAAAGAAGACGTTTCAATAACATATGCAGTAAAAGGCTTAAGCTCTGATTTTAATGTCACTTTCCTCAATGAAGATGAAGAAACTATTCGGATAGACTCCGTATTGACAGACGATTGGAATTATTCTTTCATTGGAAATAAAGGAGACATCGTATATATCTATGTTCGCTACCATGAGGATGCAAGCTTATCCAGCAACTTTTACGTAGGCATAGAAGTAAATGGTAAAGCCTATAAATATTCAAACTCATTTGATAAAGACTGGGGAACCGCAGGTGGAAAATACAGGTATCAAATCATTCGCTCAGGAACTGTCCCTTTTTAAAATTTTCAAAAACAATTAATCTTTAGTTCATATGAAAAACTTACGCATACTGATAATCGTACTAGCTGTATCAGTACTATCAACCGTCAACCTTTTTGCACAACATAGCCTTAAAGGGAAAGTAATTGACAATGAAACAAAAGAAGGTTTAATAGGAGCCAGCATTCAAATTGCTGGAACAGAAATTGGAACAGCTACAAATGTTCAAAGCGAATTTGAGGTAAAATCTAAAGTTGCTTTTGATCTAATCATTGTTTCATACACAGGATATGAAACAAAGAAAGTTGCTGTTTCAGGTGATTTTATAATTATTGCTCTGGAACCAACAGCCATTGAGCTCGATCAAACCATTGTTACAGCAAGCAGAGATCAACAGGACAGAAAAGATGCATCTGTATCGATGAATAAAATTCAGAAAGCTGAGCTCAAAGAAATAAATGCCAATTTTCATAGTCAGGTGTTAAGTCGGGTTGCCAGTATTCATATTGCAGATTTTGGGAATGAGCAAATGTCGATCAGTATACGTGAACCACTTTCATTTTCCAGAAGCCATGTGGTCATACTTGAGGATGGAATTCCTATTGGTCCTACAGCACTTACTTCAGGTGGCGATATTAACAATATCAACCTTCATGGTATAGGGGCTGTTGAAGTTTTGCGAGGTCCAAATTCATCACTTTATGGAAGTGAAGCAATTGGAGGAACAATAAACTACCTTTTATCTAGTCCAACATTAGTTCCAACTGCAGGTTTTACACTTATTGGAAATGATTTAGGTTATAAGAAAGTTGGATTTAATGCTTCAAACACTTTTAAAAAGTTTGGAATTGCAGCATCTGGCTATTGGGCTCAGCGCAGAAATGGATACAGACAACATTCCGATATGGATAAACTCACTTTTACACTGAAAGCAGAATATTTGTTTTCTTACAAAACAAAACTAACAGCAGCTTTAACCTATTTTGATTTCACAACCGATTTTGCAGGAAGTCTGGATAGTGCAGAGTTTTATACTGATGACTCGTATAACCAACATACGTTTGCTTATGTCAACAGCAAAGGATTAAGATCTTATATAAGATTAGATCATTATTGGAACGAAAACAGCAAAACATTTTTCACAGCTTTTGTGCGAAATTTCAACGAAGAAGAAGTCCCAACTTACAGAATCCGAGCAATTGCTTATTATCCTACAACCAAATATGCAGGTGAATTTGTTGACGAACAATACAATAGTGTAGGTTTAATTGCTCAGCACAAACAAAAACTTAAATTTCTGAACTCATCTTTAATTGGAGGTATTAGTTCTAACTACACCCCTGAATTGTACTACAGCGAAGTAATTGATGTCACCGAAGAAAATGGCGTTTATACCGATTACAAAATGACAGGGCCGGAAATTCAGGATTTCAATGCAGTTTTGCTCAGTTCAGCAGCCTACCTGCATTATGAAATTACTCCTATTGAAAAAATGAAAGTACTGGCTGCACTGCGCTACGACCGATTGGATTATATCTACGACAATCATTTAGATCCAAATGATATATCAGGTGCACGCGATACGACTGATGCATTCCAGCATTTAAGTCCTAAAATTGGTTTGACGTATGATTTAGGCAAAAACCGTGGTTTCTATGCAAACTATAGTATTGGTTTTGCTCCTCCATCATTTAATCAATTATACAAAACAACAAAGGTTCCTGTTCTGAAACCTTCAACCTATTACAATTATGAATTTGGTGGCTGGTATAGTTTTGCCAAAAAGAAAGGATCGGTTGATATTAGCTTGTATAGAGCTGATGGTAAAAACGAAATCGTAGAAGTGTATGAAGGAGGTGCATCTACTTTAAAAAGTGTAGGTGAAACAAGACATAGCGGAGTAGAATATACATTTAAGTACAAATTCCTTAAGGATTTTAACTTCCGATTTTCTGGCAGCAATTCTATACACGAATACATTTCATTTGACGAGGGTGCCCATGATTACAGCGGTAATGAAATGAGCATTGCTCCTCATTTTATCGCAAACTCATCATTAACCTATAAACCGCTAAAAAACAAACTAAAGGGATTATGGATAAGTGCTGAATGGCAATATATTAGTGAATATTACATGAATGAAGACAACTCAGAAAAATATGGTGGTTATAATTTTGGCAATGCTCGTTTAGGTTATACATTTAAAAGTGCAAGTATATGGTTCAACGTATTGAATGTTACCGATGAATTATTTGCAGCAAGAGCAAGCAAATCCTATTATGGGAACCCAACTAACCCCATTATTGTCAGGAGCTATTCCCCTGGAATTCACAGAACATTAGAACTGGGTATATCCTATAACTTCACTGGAAAGAAAAAACAAACAAAATAAGCCTACATACATGTATACAAAACTGAAAACTGTCAGTATTATCCTTTTGTTATTCATGAGTTCATGCTTTTGTTTTGCACAAGAAAACATTTGGTTATCAGGTGATCCACCACCTCAGGCAAAGCGCGTGGTTAGGCCTTCAGGTATGCAACATTATATGGCTTTTCGAAACAACAGAGGTCAGGAAAAACTAATTCTTTGGCCACGTAATGGAGACACACCAAAAGGTTCATCTTACATTGACTCTTTTAATACTGAACCGGAAATATTTGTTGTTTCTCCAGCTGGCGATTTGCTTGAATACAATTTATCAACTTCAGATAAAGGCTTTGCACTAACCTATGCTTTTGATTTGGAAGGCTACCATAATATTTATTTCCTTTGGAAAGAAGTGCGAGACGAAACCTTGTTTGTTCATGTTGCAAAAGCTGAACGATTAAACCATAAATGTCAAAATGGACATCGAAGTATCTCAGGTAAAATCAAGGTAAAATCTTTTCCCGAAATTGTTCCGTTTGAAATAATCAGGAACAGGTTTAAACCTACTGAAGATTTTCATTTAATTCTTGCATCTGGAAATGTTGCTAGTTTTAGTGCTTTGGAAAACAATGAAGCAATTGAAGATGTTGAATTCATTTTTGTCACAGAAAAAGGCTGGTCAAAAACAGTTAATGCAAATGAAAAGGGAATAGCCGAATTTCAGATACCTGAAGACTATTTCTCCAAAATGAAAGAACTAAACAAGGATGAAACATATCACTTTTTATTAACAGCAAAATATTCAAACAGTACAAGTGGCGAATACCAAGGAAAAGCCTATAGCAAAATTTCTTATGTATGTACCTATGCAGGCGATTATGAGCCAAGCCCATCCTTATACAAATCATCCTTCTGGCCTATCATCATCATCCTATTTTCAACACTGGCAATAGGCTCATTTATTTTTTATAGCAGAAGCAAACGAAGACGATTTTATTAAAACGATGCAGATGAATAAGATCAAACATAAAATCAATCTTGCAAATATCTCACGATTCAGAACCATTATTCAAATTCTGAGTTTCATACTCATTATGTATGGTGGCTATGCAGCAATTACGATCAGCGAGCGCATTCCTACTTTTGCCTGCCCTTATGCAACAGGAAGCGCAGGAACCTGCTATCTTATTGCCATGCAACATGGACTTCACATTACATGGGCTGATTTTGCCAGCTATAGGGGATTTGGTTTTTACACAGGACTTTTGATTTTCCTTGCCTGGTTTATTGTTTTCAATAAGTCTTGGTGTGGATTTGTTTGTCCACTTGGAAGCATACAGGACTGGATTACAAAATTGCGCAAGCTGCTGGGCATTGCTTTCACAAAATACGATTCTAAATTGTTTAAAAAACTGAGGTTTATCAAATTCATTGTATTGGGTTTGCTCATTTTGATTCCCCTTGGAATGAGTAACTCACTTTTTGGATTACCTCACTTTTCTCATGACTTGGGAGCTCCTTTCTGCCAGATATGTCCTGGCAGAACGGTTCTCCCTTTATTTACAGGTAGCACATCTGAATTATTCATTGATTTTGCAAACAATACAACCATATTCATGTCTACTTTGGGTATCATAATTTTTGTCACTTTCATTATTGGATCATTCTTTAAAAAGAGGTTCTTTTGCTTTTTCTGCCCTATGAGTGCTTTGCAATTTTTGTTTAGCAGAATCGGATTATTGAGGATGACAAAAGTGGGTAGCGTATGTACAAAATGTGGGAACTGTTCACGGGTTTGTGATATTGGAATTGAACAAATTGCAGAAGACATCACCAGTAAATTCATTGTAAAAGACGATTGTATGATGTGCTTCAAATGTGTAGAAGCCTGCCCAGAGAATGATTGTTTGAAAGTATCCTTTGCAGGTATTTCTATTTTGAACTCAACAGATGAAGGATTTTTTAAACGCTATTCAGACAGTAAAACCTTCAAGATTGATACAGATAGCAAGGAATTAATTGACCAAAAGAAGAAAAATGACTAAAAATAAATCCCAAAATACAATTTCGCGCTACGAAAGGATGAAGAAAACCTCCACCGTTCATTTGGCGATGGAATATGCTAAAAGCTTGAAAGAAGTTGTCGATGATTTCCCTTACAATCCCGAAAGCATGTATTTCTTTTATGACAGAATGAATGCGTTTTTGGATGCTGAAAACACGGATTTAGCGAATAAGAAAGTCATTGCTACTTCCTGTATTTTTGTGCCTGAAGAAATTATTTATGCTTTGGGAGCAATACCGCTACGCATTTGCAATGGGGCATATTCCTATGATCAGATAGGTGCTGAATTTATGCCTGCCAAAGCATGTCCTTTAGTCAAATCAACAATTGGACAACTTCACGTCAATAATTTCCCAATGGGTGCCAAACCACAACTCATTGTTAACCCAACTTCTTGCGATTATAAAAAGAAAATGCCTGAAGTAGAAACAGCTTCTGAAATTGAGTTTTATACGCTTGAACTACCCGCTACAAAAGAAACAGAAGCATCCAAAAGTTATTGGATACAATCAATTGATGCTTTTATAAAAAAACTGGAAAAAACAACTGGAAATAAACTAACACGTAAAAAGCTCAAAGAAGCCATTAATTTAGTTAGTCAGGCTCAACAGCAATATCGCAGATTGCACACCATAAGAAAGCAGGGCCCTGTTATTTGGGGAAAAGATGTTATTCTACTATCCAATAGTTACTTCTTCGAAGACATTAGAAAATGGACTGAACAACTTGAAAAACTTAATGATGAACTAGAAGTACGAGTTGAAAACAAGCAATATGTGGTGAAGGAAAATGCACCAAAAATTTTGCTTACCGGTTCACCCTCTATTTTTCCTAATTTGAAAACACCCGTATTGATTGAACAAATGGGCGGACTCATTGTAGCCGATGAATTTTGTTCCTCCAACCGTTTGCTTTATGATACAGTGGCTGTGGATGAATGGTTTTTATACGACATGATTCCGGCATTAGCCGATCGTTACCTCAAACCTTGTACTTGTCCGAATTTAACTCCAAACACTGATAGAGACCGAAAACTCATCAATACAGCAAAAGAATTTAGCGCTGATGGAGTCATCTATCAGGCTTTTGCCGGATGTCAGTTATATGAAATGGAATCGCTGCGTATTGCTAAAAAGTTAGAACAAGAAGGCATTCCCATGCTCTACATCGAAACAGATTATAATCCTGATGATTTAGGTCAGTTATCAACCCGAATAGAAGCTTTTCTCGAATCCTTAAAAGCAAAGAAATCTAAAACTCAAATAGCATGAACATCTATTGTGGCATCGACATAGGCTCCTCTTCCATAAAAATAGCTTTGCTTAACGAAGAGGTGAAACTCATTGCCCATTCCATCTCTCCCACCGGTAGTAGTTTCCGTAAGAATGCTACGATTGCATTGGACAACCTTTTAAGTAAGCATCAAATCAGTCAGACTCAAATCAAATATGTTGTTTCAACTGGCTATGGACGCAAGTTATTTCCAACTGCAGATGAAAACATCAGTGAAATTACTGCCAATGCCACTGGTAGTAAGCATTCATTTAAAAATCAATCGGTTTTAAGGAGCATTATTAATATTGGAGGACAGGATTCTAAAGTCATTGTTTTGGATGCAAATGGTTATGTTAAAAACTTTGTAATGAACGATAAATGTGCAGCAGGAACCGGACGCTTTTTGGAAATGGCTGCACGTAATCTGGAAGTAGATATTGATGATTTAGGAGAATTGCATTTTGCCAACAAAAAACCACCACTGGCTGTAAACTCAACCTGTGCTGTATTTGCTGAATCCGAAATTATATCATTATTAGCAGCAGGACATGGGAAAGAAGAAATTGCCTCAGGCATACATTACTCCATTGCCAGACGTATTGCCCGATTAGCATCACGAGCAGGAATAGATGATGCTGTTTTGTTTGATGGAGGAACTGCCCTCAATAAAGGTATGCATGCCGCTTTAGAAGATGAACTTATGCGCGATATTTTCATACCTGAGCATCCTCAAATTACCACGGCAATTGGTGCAGCACTATTGGCCAAGCAAGCAGTTGAAAACAAATAAATTACCATTTAATGCTGTCATTCCTGACAAGCGAAAGCATGATCAGGAATGTCTACCTCCACTTTGTCATTCCTGACGAAATGAAATGCAGATCAGGAATCTCCAAATCCTATTTTCAACCAATTCGTTATCTAAAATCCAAAAAAAGATTCCAGAATGACGAATTCACATCATATTTTGTATTTGAAGCATACAATTAAATCCTTACATTTGTGTAAACACAATATGAAGAAATTGCCAAATACTACTTGGTAATCCCTTTGGGAAAACCAGTATTTTTCTTGATAAGAATAGTTAATATGGCCATTGTGTACTATTTATTGCTGAACCATAGAGTAAATGAAAAACATGGAAATTCCAAAATTTCACGAAACATTTAACCCTATCCTTGAGATACTGTGTGACGGAAAAACTTATCATTCAAGGGAATTAATTAATCAAGTAGTTGCAAAATATTATTCTCATCTGCCCAAAGAGTTATTAGAGCAAGAGACAAAAAGTGGCGACATACTATTATCTAATAGAATAGCATGGGGGAAATCATATTTGAAAAAAGGTGGTTATATTGAATTTCCTAAGCGAGGTATGGTTAAGATAACTGATAAGGGTCTTAATTCATTATCTAAAAAATTAGAATTAGAAGAGATTGAAGGTGATGAAAATTTTCTTGACTTTTATACAGAAGAAAAGAATAAAAAGAATTTTAAAAATAGCAAGATAGAAAATTCCACACCTCAAGATTTAATTGATTCAGGATTTTCACAAATTGAAGCAGGAGTCAAATCTGAATTCTTAGAAAAACTGAAAGTTATTGATCCTTTTTATTTTGAGAAAGTAATTTTGATATTACTTAAAAAAATGGGATATGGTGATTTTATTGAAACCTCGAAATCCGGTGATGGAGGGATAGATGGTATTATCAATGAGGATAAACTCGGACTCGATAAAATTTATATTCAAGCAAAAAGATATGGCGAAAATAAAGTTAGAGAGAAGGATATTAGGAATTTTATTGGAGCTATGAGTGGGGATACAAGCAAAGGGATTTTTGTAACAACATCTATATTTCATGAAGGAGCTATTAAAAAAGCATATGATGCACACCATACTATCATTTTAATTGATGGAAATAAATTAGTTGATTTACTACATGAATTCAATGTTGGCGTTCAAATAAAATCTATTTATGAATTAAAGGAGTTGGATTTAGATTTCTTTGATGGAGAATAAATAAAGCATTGCATATTATCAACAGCATGATCAAAAACCTTCAAAAATATAATCAACTCTCTCGCTCTTTTTAGAATACTGGTTCCCGAAAAAGATAAAAAACAAATTCAGAAAACATTGAATTAAGATTTCATCAATAAAAACACAATTTCTATTATGGAAAACATTGCTTATTGTGGATTATATTGTGGAGAATGTCCCAATCACACAGGTGTTATAGCCGACTTATCACGTGACTTAAGAAAAGAACTTCGTAAGTATCGTTTTGACAAAACTGCTGAATTATTAGCTGAGATACCTTTTTTTAAAGACTATAAAAAGTATGATGAATGCTATCAGGTATTAGGTGCAATGGTTAAAATGCGTTGCAATAAAACATGTCGAAATGGAGGTGCTAATCCAAATTGCAAAATCCGAAAATGTGCTCAGAAAAAAGCATATGATGGATGCTGGCAATGTGAGGAATTTGAAAGTTGCGAAAAGCTCCAGTTTTTAACAACCAGTCATGGTGTTGCACACCTTAAAAATCTTAAAATTATTAAAAGAAAAGGCACTGAAGAATTTGAAAAAAGTGAAAAACACTGGTATAAAACAAACTAGAAGAATTTCAAGAAACACTTTGTCGTATCTTTACAATAGAATAAAACAAAACTATCATGACAAAACAATTATTATCTTTCATTACAATAGCTCTTTTGCTTTTATCAGGATGTCAAAATAAGGATACAACTGAGGAATCATTAATAGAAACTGAAGAAGTGGCTGACGAAAATTTAATGGAAAAAAGTCAAGAATCAGCAGATGAAGAAATTCAGGAATACGGACTCCTTAAAGCTATTGAAGATGGTGTTTACCCCATGTTTATTCTAACTATTGAATTTCCAGAACGAAATATGACTGCTGACTTTAACCTCAACATTGAAGAAATTTCGCTAGATCACACATCACTTTATGAACTCAAAGATAAATATGTGACTTTATACTATTTGAGCGAGATGGAGAACATGCTTGCTTATATTCAGTATGAAGGAAAATCATTACTTGGTGAATACGCTCCTGAAATGGATCCTGAATGGAAAACAATAAGTGGAGTTTTGAGTGGAGCAGAAAGCGAAACGATGAGTGACTTGCCTGACGAAATAATTGTTACGACAAATGAAGGAGAGAAAATTAGTTTTAAAGAATACATTACACCCGAAATAGTTACCGCTAATGGGAAAGAGGTTGACGTATTTTATACCATAAGAGGAACTGAAACAATTACCAAGCTGGTAGCATCTGATTCCGATTAGTTTTAATGATTAAAAAATGGATGTGTCCAGATTATTACATCTGGGTTTACATTTTTAACCTGTGAGAAGAATTCTTTATTGAAAGAAGAAAAGAACCGACATTTATGCTCTTTTCCTGATTGTTCTTTATAAGTCAATATCCAAAAACGCCCACCATTGACCTTTGTTCTACTTCTTTTTATACTTATAATGGATGAGAAATGTATCGCCTTTTCTTTTGTCCCATGAATGATATAAAAGTTTTCACTGTCGTGTTTAAGTCTTCGAAATCGGCTCAATAAATAAAACATCCCAAGGCAAATTAAGAAAAAGATAAAATTTCGGAATCGGTTAATATCTGTATCTATTATTTCTAGAACAATGCCTAATACAATTGGGATAAGAATAAATCGCGTCCACCGGATACCATAGGTAATTGTTTTTCTATTCTTCATAGGCTAACAAATTTACAATAGCCCGAGCTAAGCAGCAATATAGTGAATCACAAAAAGACAAAAGTCTATATTGTTTAAAAATATAAGACCGTTGCAAAACCAATTATTCTTTAATGTTTAAAATTTTATCCGTTTTTTTTGTGTTTTTTTCTTGATTCCATCCAATTTTTTCTTTTTTTCACAGAATAGGTGGGTGTTTTTATGATATTTCTCATTGTTATTGGTTATTAAACGCAATTATCCCTGGACTCCGATATAAATTATAACACATAGCTTCCATTAAATTCTGTGTGTGCATCTTATTCATGCCTCTATATCTTGCCACACCTCCATTAAACCATCTTTTTATCCCTCCAAAAGTTCGCTCTACTTTAAATCTTGTTTGACCAATTATTTTATTAAATCGCTTTTCCCATTTTGTTAGTGGGCTGTTTTTTTTTGCCTTTTTTAATATATGATTTTTTAATTTTCTTTCTTTTAGAAGCTCTTCATTTTTTTTAGATTGATATCCTTTATCTGCTTTTAGTGGTATGCCTTCGGGTAAATCAGCAGTATCCAATACGTCTTCAAGATTTGTTATTTCATTTGTACTTGCTGTTGTGGTAAGTACACCCAAAACTAAACCTTCATCATCTGTTACGTGATGTTTCTTATAACCAAAATAGAACTTACCGTTTTTCTTGAGCCAAGTGCCATCTTTATCTACACTTTTTGCATAATCTTTATCTACATTGACTGGTTTATCCGAGCGATCTTCTGTTACTTTGTGTTTTGTTTTTCCTTTAGGACGTAATGGGGTATCTATTACACTTGCATCTACAATTGCACCTTTCTTCACTATGATATTATGCTTCTCTAACTGCTCATTTATAGACTTAAATAATATTTCAAATGTTCCTGTTTTTGTTAAGGCTGTTCTAAAACGGCTCAAGGTACTGTGATCTGGGGCTGTTTGTTCTATTGTTAGTCCACAGAAATAGCTAAATGATAAACTATCATTTATCCGGTCTTCTACTTCATAATCACTCAATCCATACCATGTTTGAAGTAAACACATTTTAAATAACAAGAGACCATCATAGGATGGGGTGCCTGTGGCACTTTTCCCTTTTGAATAATCCTTATCTATTAAATGACTTATTTCTTTCCAATCAATAAGTCTGTCTATTTGACTAAAGAATGTTGATTTTATCTTTCTTGTGCGTAAATCGCAAATACTGTCTGCCAATGATAGGGCTTTTTGTAATTTCATACTACAAATATACAATCTATCGCGCTGATTAACAGGTTCTTGGATTCGTTTTTTGCTCGTGTTTATCCACATTTACCATGCAACGGTCTTAATATATAAATTAAGTCAAATATTTTGAACACTAAATACAATATTTATTGTGGAAAAAGAGAATAATAGGAGAGGTGAAAATGCAATGAAAAAAGACTAGGCTTTTTTAAGTGTAAAGCCAAATGTGGTTCCTACTTGCATGCTGCTTCGAACGTTTATTTGTTGACCGTGCGCTTCAATTATATGTTTTACAATGGCAAGACCTAAGCCACTACCACCTTCACTTCTTGACCTTGCTTTATCTACACGGTAAAAACGTTCAAAAAGTCGAGGAAGGTGTATTGGTTCAATTCCATTGCCATTGTCAGTAACTTCGATTAAAATATTATCATGCATATCATAAAAGCCGATCAAAGTTTTCCCTTTTTCTTTTCCATATTTTAATGAATTAGATATAAGGTTTGTTAATACTTGTTTGATTTTATCAATATCTGCAAAAACATAAAAACTCTTATTGCAACCATCTTTGAAGGCCATGGAAATAGTATGTCGTTTTGCTTGAAATTCCAAGGAATCAAAAATTTCACCACATAATTGATGAATATCAAATTTTTGAGGGTCAATATTCAATTCTCCGGTTTCCAAACGAGAAATTATATCGAGATCGTTAACAATTTCAGATAAATTATCCAGA
>Ga0209045_1002619_pt1 | contig 12866 bp, 11 predicted proteins | sample SaaInlLV_10m_DNA_4_FD_184664 | JGI IMG/M metagenome (GOLD analysis project Ga0209045, IMG submission 184664) | Marine microbial communities from expanding oxygen minimum zones in the Saanich Inlet - Saanich Inlet SI072_LV_200m_DNA (SPAdes) (version 2) | ecosystem: Environmental > Aquatic >...
TAATATTAAGGCTGAACCTTTATACACAGAACAGTCTAAGAGAATACTTCTTGTTGAGGATAACGAAGACAACAAGAATCTTATTCTTGCGTATCTCAGGAAAACTCCTCACAAGATTGACACTGCTGAGAATGGAAAAATCGCTGTTGAGAAATTCAAATCAGGAAGTTATGATCTTGTACTCATGGATATTGAGATGCCTGTGATGGATGGATATGCAGCAACAAAAGAGATACGTAAATGGGAAAAGTATAAATCTATGGAGACAACACCTGTTATTGCCCTTACTGCTCACGCAATGAAAGAACATGAGCAGAAGAGTATTGACGCCGGCTGTAACGGTCATGTTATAAAGCCGATTAAGAAGGCAAGGTTAATGGAGACAATTAACAAATATAATAGAGTAAAATGAGTATGGACAGTGATGATAAGATAATAGTCTACGTGGATTCTGATATTAAGGACCTCGTACCTGGCTTCCTGGAAAATCGCAAGAAGGATATTACTTCTATCATAGATGCACTGACAGAAAATGATTACGAGACGATCAGGATAATTGGTCACAGTATGAAGGGTTCTGGTGGTGGATACGGATTTGACAACATTAGTGACATAGGTAGATTGCTTGAGCAAGGAACAAAGACTCGGAATGCAATTGAGATTAGAAAATGTGTAGAAAGACTATCTGAGTACCTTGAACGTGTGACAGTCGTATATAAATAACGTATGATAACTCAGATTATGTACTTTTAAAATATCCTTAATATGAAAAGAGGTATAAGGATAATCCAAAATGGATATTACGGTTTTCTTTCCTTTAGCAGTTGCTTGATTAGTGACTTTGTCCTGAGCTGAACCCTTACCCTTGCCAAAAGGATTTCAGGTATAAAAGGCTTGATAATATAATCGTCTGCTCCCGCAATCAACCCATTTGCTATTTCAGTTGGATGATCAAGAGAGGAAAGCATAATTATGCGAATGTATGCGGTAGCATCTGAATTTTTCAGTTTTTTGACAAGCTCATATCCAAACATTTCAGGCATTACGTTATCCAGGATCAAAAGGTCTGGTACCGCTTCCAGATCTTTTTCAAACGCATCCCTGCCATTCTCAGCTGTCATTACAAAATAGCCAGCTTTTTTTAAATAGTGAGTAACAAGCTTCCGCGTGTCCTGATCATCGTCTACAACCAGTATATTGCTCATTTATTTCCCTGATTACCCAAAGCATAATCTGTATTGGATTATAATGTTGTAAAGATGAATCTTCCTGGCTTTTATCAATGAAGAGAAACTAGTAGGACCATAACGGCTAGCATACTCTTTGCGTTAAAACTATATAATAATATTGAGTATGTCAAATTAAAAACCTATCCCTCACTAATGTTCATAGGAGTTGATTCGGTTGACATTTCTAATGGAGCTTGTTAAGTTGGTTCCATTATAAAAAGGTAAATATGACAAGCGTTGGGAAGGCAATCGCTCATGCTAATTTAAAAAAACAAAGTGGTGAATTTGCAGACTTGTCATAACGGGTAAATTGAAATTTAACACTTTGCTTCATAAAAAGAATTTTGTTGAGTATGACATAACTCGTAATTAGCAGACATTGGGAATAAACCATGGAATGACAAGCGTTTATACGTAGTAATTTTTCTCAAAGATATAGTGTTGTGTTATCATGATTTTATCTCCACATGCCATTTCTTTTGCGACATAATTTAAAGTCTTGTGGCAATAATTTATCATTAGTGGTGAAGAAATAATCAGAAAAGCAAGATTCTTCCCCATTTCAATGACTAGAGGAGTACCTGACTCAACTAATTTATCTCACTCCATAACCCTTCAAGTTTTTTCATGTGTTCTTCGAGTTTTCCAGATGTGTTTGATAGTGAGGCAAGTTCGTTCTTTATGGATTCTGCGCTGTCCCTGCGTATGTCTTTGCCTTTTTGCATTGCCTGTTCTATATTCTCTATAAGCTCATTCCCCAGATTACTGATCTCTCCTGAGTATTGTTTAAATGTACTGCCTATCCTGGACGCAAGTGAAGAGCGTGTTCTTCCGCAGTTTCTGCCTACTTCAGAGGCTACCAGGTCTATCGTCTCTTTAAGTACCATCTTCCTGCTGATAGACTTAGGCATGAAGGTTCTCAGTATCGATTTAACCTCCTCTTCTGTCATAGAGGTTCCATCCTGGACCATATAGAAGAATCTTTTATCCTCTGCCAGGTCAATAGAGAGATCTGATTGCTGCATTGGCACTTCAAAGAGCTGTTCGGCAGCAGTTTTGAATTCCTGCATGATATCGTTAGAACGTTTTGTATAACGATTGAAGGTCTCCTGGATGCTGTCAGATATCACTATCTCAATATCTTCTTTGAATAGATCAAATCCCTTAACGATCTCTGTCTTGATAGTTTTCTGCATATCATCTCTCAGGGTAGTCGGGTTGGCGTTATGATTCTCTTCATAAAAACTATTCAGGCACTCTCTTATCCTGATGGTTTCCGTGTCATTAAAAGTCTGTAATATCTCTTCTACCTTTTTGTTCAGTTTAATAGTTTCTCCCTTGATCAGATAAGCAATATCTTCCTTGTCCTTCTTGAGATTAGCATTGAGTTTGTGGAAGGTGTCTATCTTGTTTTCCAACTCCTCTTCAGAATCTGTCAGTGTTCTGGTTTCAATAGCTATCTGTGATAGCATTTGAAGTGTGATCCGCTTTAGTTTGGAGATTGCAGTGCTTAAGACTACCTTTCCCTTCTCAGTGGAGAGGAAAGTCCCAATGGCAACCTCCAGGTCTGAAACACCACTATCTAGAAGCAGGTTTTTGTCATCAGTCGTTTTTGCCTCAAGAGCTTTTCTGGCAGAGATTGGCCATATTTCCGGAACGGTAAATCCCATCTCTTTGAGCACGTTCATGTTATATGTAGACATTTCAGTAATCTCTTTTGGGATTAAATTATCAACTTTATTCAAAACAAAGAATATCTTCTGCGTAGAACTTTTAATTGTTTCAAGCAGCTCTTTTTCTATCTGAGAGATAGGAACGTCCGCACTCATCAGGAATATTGCCGCATCCAGATGGTCCAGAAACTCATAAGTAGTTTCTGTATTATGTAGGAATGTAGAACCTATACCTGGCGTGTCTACAAGCTGCATCCCTTTTTCAAGGAGTGGGATCGGATACTCAATACACGCACATTTAACCCCTCGTCTGTTTTCCGGATTACCACTTTCAGTTACATAATCTTGTATTTCCTCTATCGGCACATTTTGTTCAGTACCGTCGTTCATGAAAATAGTGCACTTGACTTTACTACCGAACTTCAGGATTGTTACAATGGATGTTAATGGTACTACGGATGAAGGGAGTATTGCATTGCCGACCAGACTGTTGATAAGCGTAGTCTTTCCTCTTTTAAACTGCCCCAAAACTACGAGGTTAAAATGGTTGGATATTAACTGCTCTTTGACTGCAAGTAAGCGTTCATTGCCTGTTCCGTCGCTCTCACCCAACAGACTGTTTGTGTCTGCAATGATGTCCAGGATATCTGTCTTGTGGTTTATGAACTCTTCTAACATGTTATTAAATTCTTCTAATAAAAAAACTCCTATCGAAGTATTAAGCCCTCAACAGGAGTTATCGTATGTGATGTAGTGCTAAAACTGATAATCTTTTTAGATAGTAGTAATTATAATATATATTGTCAAGTTGATTAACTCTAAGTATTCCTTGGCCAGTACATAATTATGAATACACCGACAAGGCAAACTATACCGCCTATAATGTCGTATTTGTCCGGGGTAGTTTTATCTATCTTCCATCCCCACAATATGGACATTACAACAAATACCCCTCCGTACGCAGCGTAAACTCTGCCAAAGTGAGCGGGTTGAAGAGTAGGTATTATTCCGTAGAGTACCAGGATTAGTCCACCCAATACGCCGATTAAGATACCTTTGCCTTCACGAAGCCAGAGCCATACAAGATATCCACCGCCTATCTCGCATAATCCAGCTAGTATAAATAGTACGACTGATTTAGTAATTATCATAGGTGTCAGATCTACTTCGACTCCGCTCAGTGTGACGTCCTCCTGAGTGAGCGAAAGGATGTTGCTTACCGCGATAGCGAATTAGCTTATAATACCAAACGGTATACTATTATCCTTAATAGATAAATTCAACCAAATAAGTGTAAATGCTTCCAGTAGTTTCAGATTTTTACACCGCTTTTAAAATGCCAACTGGTACTGCAGGCGGTAAGTGTTGTCTATATCATCTGACCTGCTGACTGAATTTGGCAGTTCATTGTCCTGGCGGATCCAGTTAAACTGCAGCTTATTATCGTGAGTCTCGTTAATGAACCAGCTTACACCTAAGGTGGTTTCCCTCACAGCATCTTCATCTCTTTCATCATCAAAGTCGACAAGTGAGTATCGACCGGCGACTTCAAGCTTCTTTGGCATAATGAAATATCCTCCCTGTACAAAGAAGCCCCTGTCAATAATGACACCGGAACCCACTGAGTTAATATTGTTGGCACGGATATCATCAAACCTTCGCCAGTATCCCTCAGCACTTGTTGAGAAGCCCCTGTATTTAAAACCGTACTCGGCCACAACACTGGTCTTGTTTACCTCCTTTAGTGTTACACCGGTGCCAACCGGGGGATCCAGATCAATGGTAGTACTATCAAACTTTTCTCTATCCGCAGCACCGTCATATGCTATTGCAGCTGAGAGGTGGGCAATTGGTTTCTCTGAAAAATTGATGTCGCTCTCAACCTCTCCTATACCATTTCCGTATGCGCCGAACGGGTTCCAGGATACCCTACCTATGTAGAGCATCTCGTTGTTGCCGTTCGAGCTCTGGTTCCTGGCGTTACCGTTAAATGCACCCGCGTAATACTCAAACTTTTTATTAAACAACTTGCCGTGCAGCATTGCACCGATCTGTCGGTCCATTGTAAACTCATCCTGTGAGCTCGCACGATCGATCAACTGCAGGTTCTGGGAAGATACCACACGTTGACGGTTCCACGGCACCTTCCACTGTCCGAACTGGACGCTCAGTGCCTTGTTTTTGTTCCATGATGCCCAGAAGTCTAACAGCTCCATGGCTTTGCTGCTATCAACAGTGCCTGTAGAGGCGAGTGCCAGCTCTATCTTATATTTAAAGTGTTTGTATGCATTACCAGAAAATTTCAAACGTGCACGTCGAATTCTGAATGAGCTGTCATCCTGTTGTTCGTCCGAGTCATGTACGTTGTCTCTATCCTCATAGCTATATCGAAACTGTGTCCTGCCGTTTATCTTCATGGAGAAGTCTTTATCCTGTGTCTCAAAGAAAAATCCCTCCTTATAGCCTAACTTGGGCCTTTGCATAATATTAGCCCACATTCCCTTGCCTTCGCCTTTTTGAAAATATTCGTCAACCTTTTCTCCGATCATTCCTTCGTCAATAGCAGTGAGAGAGGTTAGCTCTACCTCTTCCCGTATTTCTATTCTGGTTTTCAGGTCATCAATCATCACCTGTTGTTGCTGCATCATCTCTTCCATCTTCTTCAATTGTATACCTAAATCATCCTGGGCAGATACCTTTATGGGCTCAAAAAACAGACTCATGCTTAAGGTACTAATTGTCAACCAACATACAACTAAAAATGTTCTCATTCTTAGGCTCCTTTCTTGTTTTTATTTCCTATGACTTGTTATATATAAATTTCAAATCTAACTATCAATTTGCTCATTATAACACCAGTTATTTTAGTGTGCCTTGCTCTTTAGTGGTAAAACGGTTTTGCAACTCAGGTGAGATAGTACGTTTGTATTGTTAACTGAGAATAAGGAAATAGTTAATTTTTGGTTAATTATTGGTAATATAGGCAAGGGTTGGACATTTCTCTTTAGCACACCGAAGGTGTGGTAAAACAATCTCTAAATAATAGTTCCATCAGGGATTACGGCTCCTTTTTCCACTACAACGATACCATCCTTGATCAAATATCCATTTCCTTCCTTATAGTCTAATTTCTTCTGATTGATAATCTTTACATCGTTCCCTATATACGTATTCTTATCTATAATTGCCCGTTCAATAATACAGTTATTTCCAATACCCAGCTTTATACGTCCCTCTTTCTTGGTTTCTTTCGTTTCATAAAAATCAGCTCCCATAATAATAGAGTCTGTGATAGTGGTGTTCTTATTAATTATACTTCGCACTCCAATTACAGACCGGTTAATAGAGACGTTGTGAACAATACACCCGTCAGAAATGAGTGAGTCTCGAATATCACATTGTTCCAACCTGGAAGGGGGTAAGAATAGCGGTTGTGCATAAATAGGATGTTCCGTGTCATAAAACGTGAAATGCGGAGAAGGAGATGCCAGGTTAAGGTTGGCCTCATAAAATGCTCGTATTGTACCAATATCTTCCCAATAGTCAGTGTGGAAGAAACCTGTTAGTTTTTTTTCATCGAGAAGACTGGGAATAATATGTTTTCCAAAATCAGGCTCATCTGTATTTTCCATAAGCTCACATAGATAATCTTTTGAAAATACGTAGATTCCCATGTTGGCCAATACATAATCTTTGTCTGCGTTCAACCCTTCCGATTGTTTAACTGATGAGGGGATATAATATGATTCAATAAGTGAAGCATCTTTTGGTTTCTCTGTAAATGCCGTGATATCTCCTTTATCATCTACTCTGGCAAGTCCAAACTCTGGAGCCTTTTCTTTATCCACAACAGTCAGCGCAATGGTAACATCTGCTCGACTCTCCTTATGCCGTGAAATAATCAGGTTATAGTCCATCTTGTATAATTGGTCTCCTGAAAGGATCAGGCAATGTTCTACATTCATGTCTGCTGAAATGTGTTTGATATTCTTCCTTATTGCATCTGCAGTTCCCTGCAACCACTCTTTATTTTCCATGCTCTGTTCAGCAGCAAGGATACGAATATATCCATTTGAGAAATGGTCGAATTTATAGGTTTCGTAAACACTTCTATTAAGAGATTCTGAATTGAATTGTGTGATGACAAAAATCTTCTTTATTCCGGAATTAATACAATTGCTCACCGGTATATCGACAAGCCGGTATTTCCCGCCAAGCGGGACAGCCGGTTTTGATCTCTCTTTTGTCAAGGGAAACAGGCGGGTTCCTTTTCCTCCACCCAGAATAATCCCTGCAACATGATTCATGTTTTGGTTGCTCATAATTTCGCTCCTTTTACTTTAATAACATCGGATTACAGAACGGAAATAAACGCATCAAATTGACCGCCAGACAGAGCGTTTATTAACCCTTCTGCCATTTGTGATGTGGCTGAATTGTGGGTGCAGATAAACAAACCCCTTTATTTCATTTAGTGTGATATTAAGATTGTAATGTTAACTGAGAATAAGGAAATTGTTAATTTTTGGTTAATAATGTAGAAAGTAGCGCCATATTGTCTGCCTGTAGTCTTAAGGCTATATATAATTGGTACTTATATAATACGTGACGGTGGTTGATAAATTAATTATTTTTAAAGGAATTGAATAAAGACGCTTCGCGTGTAAAATATAGCTTGTAACTTGTAAAGTAACAGATTGATGATATGGCAGATGAACAGATTGTCTCGTCCATTAATAATAAAAGAAAGGGTAATAAAAGTGAAAAAACCGGTAAATATAACAAGGCATCTGGCTTCTTATGGAGCCAGAGTTTTTTTGATGATGATTCTGGCTGCATTGTTTGCTTTGCCGGCATTTGCTCAGGAGGGTTTGTGGGAAGAATTAAATAATGAGGCCAGTAGACTTTTACAAGAGAGGCGATATGCAGATGCAATAAAAGTGAGTGAAGAAGCAATAAAGGTTGCAACAGACACATTTGCACCTAACCATCCCTGTATTGCCATTTCCAAAAACCTGTTGGGAACGCTCTATTGGACGTATGGACGATTCTCTGAGGCGGAACCTCTCTTCAGGCAGGCACTCGCGATTTACGAAGAGGGGCTTGGACCGGATCATCCAAAAGTTGCTACAGTCTTGCAGAATTTAGCAGATATGTATCTGGCACAGGATAGATATGCTGAGGCGGAGCCTTTTTACAGACGGTCTATTGCAATATATGAGAACGCTTTTGGATCAGATCATCCCAGTGTTGTGGCAGCACTGAACAGTCTGGGAGGGCTTTTTCAAGATCAGGGCCAATACGCAGAAGCGGTGCCGGTCTTCGAAAGAGCGTTAAGCATTGATGAAAAGACACTTGGCCCTGACCATCCTGATATTGCCACGTCACTGAACAACCTGGCGTCACTTAATTTCTACCTGGGTGCAAACGATACTGCTGAGTCCCTTTATATAAGGGCACTTGGAATATATGAACAGTCTTATGGTAAAGACCATCCATTCGTTGCAACCGTGCTGGTGAACATGGTAGAGTTTTATGAGAAAACCGGAAGGAAAGCCGAAGCAGAAATATTTGCGGAGAGAGTGAAACAGATTCAGTCAAGATACCAGTGATGAAATGGTTTTGTGAAATGTTTGAAGTGCCTGAGGTCAGGCACTTCAAACATGTTGCCTCTATGCGTCCTTCTTGAGTTGATCAGCAACTGATGTAAAGAGAATATTTTGAGCTTCAATGAGCTTCTTATATTTGGATTCGATTCGATCAAGATTCTTTGACAGTACTGCATCAAGCAGATCACCTTCAATTTCGGCGACCTCGACTCTTTTATAATAATCCATAGTCTCTTTCAGATGCGCCAATACAATTTTTCCGGTCAGTACTGGGTGGTTATTGGTTATGTTTGCATCCTTAAATATCGTACCATGTTCCAACTCAACTTCCAATCCCTGTCGGAAAGTATCAAGTGCAATATCCATGTTTGTAGTATTTACCATTCCTAGGATCTTAGTAGCCTCTTCATCTGAAACTACTGGTTCAGTTATTAAAGACCAATCTCTCATTTCAAGTATATCGCATACCCTCTTTACCTCGGCTTTTGTTATGTGTTCAGTTAAAGGCATTTATTGCTCCTTTCGTATAACAGAAAGAATTAACAGAGTTAATAGTTGTGGCCACTTTACGTGACATCAATACTGGTGATATTAACCTGGCATGCAAAGACAAAAACAGGCCAGATAAATGTATAAACTACGACATCTTGAGTCTAATAAATTGCTTTTTAGAATGCAAGTGAAAATACACGCTGATAAATAAGAGAGAGCCTGCCATTAAGTTCTGAGGAGAAAATGGGCATTATCGGCTCCTTTTATTTGTGCTTGTTGTGGCAATCTTTTCTGATCTCTCCGAGAGCTGTTACCGCTGCACCCATGGCTGTGAGGTCAGAAGTTTTAAACGCTTCGTAAAAAAGTTCTGCTTGCTTCAAATAGGTGTCAAAAAAGTCTTTTCCCTTGCTAGGGTAAGTGCACATTGTTTTAGAGTCTTTGTAAAATCGTTCTACCAGATCAGGTGCAGGGAGAGTTTGCTCTTGTATGCAACTATTCTTAATGGCTTTGAAGTCCTTTGACATACGTCTTTTCAAATCCATGTAGCTTTCATCACCCGTTACTGTAGATAATGTAGATTCGACTTCTTCTTCCTCTGCCTCTGCCTCTGAGAATGTGTTTGCCGATTTTAACTTCAGTTTGATGGAGAATGTATCACCTTTGGCTTTAAGACTAATCTTTACCTCTGTATCAGCTGCTATTGAACATTTTTGTCCGTCTATGGTTACAGCTCCTTCTTCCAGTTCGTCTGCTAATACTCTCAGCTTCTCAGCAGTCTCATTTACTGAGAGGTAAAGCTCCTGTTTTCTCTTATTTGAGTCAGACATTGTTGCCTCCGTTTCCTGGAATATATATCAAAAATAGCGCTGAAGGAGTTATTTAAAAAACCTCCTGCTGTATGTGAAATTATGGTATTCAATATAACAGAAGAATGCGGGGATGAAAATAGTTATTTATACAAATTTTAATTAAGAATCATGAATAAATAATTTGATATTAGGTTACCAATACTTTACTCTAGAATACAATAGAGCGGTCACAATGAGGTGGAGATATAGTTTAAAATTTACACCAATTAGTTGAGGTGACAAAAGCTTATTAAAAAGATATTCTAACGGGAGGGGGGGCGAATGAAGAAGATCAGTAATGTATGTGTAATTATGTTTTTTGTTTTTTTTCTAACTACCGGAATCTTAACCTATGGATGGAAGTGTAATGAAGCTTTGTGTGAAGATATAGAAGTGCTTCATGTAGATAAATCTTCACCAACTCAGGGTCTGATGCGCATAATAAGCTCTCATACCTCTAAAATGCTGGATGCAATAATGATTGGTGATTTCGATTCGGTTCTCAAGGAATCCGTGGAGATTATCAATGCCAGTGATGTTGTCATGCGTATGTTTTTTTCTGCGGAGGGAAAGGCTGGAGAGTGGTTCAGTAAAGCGGGCAATGATCCCGATGACCCAAAAGCCGTTCAAGCTATGAGGGAGGATTTTGAAAAATATCTAAAGCTGGTTATTGACGCTTCCAGAAATGTTGCTGAAACATCAAAAAGTAAAAACATTGTAGAAACCTATAATAGTTTTGATTCAATGTTGAGAAAGGCATGCTTCAAGTGTCATCAGACATCCCGTCTGGAATGGCCGGGATGGATGACGCAGGTGGAGGAGAAATAATTCTGGAGTGAGCGTGCCTCGAAGGTGGGTCTGATCAGTTATAAGAATATCTTACACTCTATCTGAAAAGGGATGAATTATTGGATCTTTTCTTATTTTAAAGATCCTGATCAACTACCCTCAATAACTCTTTCATGTATTTCCTGGATTTGTCTGGCATTATAACCCTCAATTTTTTGAATAGTGTGGATCTGCTCCGGAGATGCCTCATAAATATGCTTGTCAATATACCAGTTCACACTTTCTGAATAAGGAGGTGTAGTAAGCGATCCCTTGTAAAAATAAAGACCTTCCTCGGACTTGTCTTTCCGGGCAACCATTAAAAGATCACTCAATCTTACACGGCCTGACTGGATATTATGGACCGAGTGTATTTCCTCCGGAATGAGATCACGAAAGCCACTGATAAACTTATTCTCTTCCCCCATCTTAAAGAGAATACTTACCACCAGATACTCGATCCTGCCATTTTCATCATCTTCAGAGGTATTTACAATGTGCATCTCCATCGGATATGTCATGCCGTCCAACTGATGCTCTGATGGTGTATGAAAATGCATCTGCTTAAAATGGAATGTCTTTCCATGGGCCGAGATAGTGCTACCATCAGCAAAAAAGAGCTGTACTGTGTGACCCATATTTGTGATAGCATTAACCTCGTCTTTGTATCTGACGTTAATAGTACGGCTATCCACATTAGCAACAGTTTTAGTCAGAACATTAATAGGCGACTGGATCAATCCGTGGTCAAGTCCCGGCAAGGCAACCCCTTGTTTGTTTTCTTTTGAAACATCAAAGAATTGTGCTTCTAACTCTTCAGTTTGTCTATTATCCTGTAGAATCTCCCTGATGTTAATTCTTTTGCTTGAATTACAGGCGGTTGACAGGAGAATTGACAGTAAGATTACATAGATTAATTGTTTCATAAGTAGTGTATATCTATCATAAAACCTTAATATTTATAGATGGTAAAGCGCAAAATTAATGCCGAATATTTTTCTTTAAAGTATAATCGATTCATGGATTATAAACAGTGATACAATAATGTTTTAGAGGATTATATAAAAAATATATTTTTTTTAAAATTTATTAAATATCTAATATCACGAAAACTTTTCGCCATGGTTATTGTTTGGCGAAAAATATACATGTTTATCTGCTACTTTTCAGATGGGAATTGTATTGCTGTCTCGAATGGGCTCCATCCAATTCTGCTGGTTATCAGAGATATAAAATTGTTGTGGAGTGAACACGCCTGGCTTCATTATTTGCCTGTGCCTGCATGTGCATAACATGCAGATTAGCGATTCAATCTTTTCTGCTTGATTTTAAACTGCTTTGATAATAGGCCGAAATAAGGGAGGCTATCATAATTCATATGTATAAGTTTAGATTTATCAAAGAATGGTATGTATAATGAACGCATAGCTTGGGGGTGTCTCTATGATCCCATTTAGGAACCTGGAGTTAGTGACCATAATAAGTATTGCCACGGAGGGCTGAAAATTAATACTGAAATTCAAAATTCACAGTCAAAAACCGGAAATATCCTCGTAGTGGATGATAGAGAGAATAATCTCATGCTCGTGGAAGACTTGCTGACAGGGGAGGGTTACAATGTCATATCGGCTGTTAATGGTAAAGATGCGCTTGAGAAGCTACAAGCAGAGAGAGAGATTGACCTTATCATCTCCGACATTCTAATGCCAGTAATGGATGGATTTATGTTTTGTGAAAATGTGAAAAGGGACGAGAAACTGAGAAATATTCCTTTTGTTTTTTCCACTGCGTCTTTTATAGAAGAAAAAGATGAGGTGCTTGCCTTAAAGTTGGGGGCAAAAAAGTTTATTCGTAAGCCATTTGAGCCGAGTGAGTTTTTAGAGTTAGTACAAGAATTATTGAAAGATGTGGATAATGGTAAGATAAAGAGACAAGAGATATCTCTGAAAAATGGTAATGAAGTAAATCGGTTATACAATGAGCGTTTGGTAGAAAAATTGGAGAAAAAAGTTTTAGCCCTTGAGAATGAGATTACCGAGCGTAAACAAGCAGAGGAGGCACTCCAAAGGTCAAGCTCGCTGCTTTCATCCGTTATTGAGAGTCCTGAAAATATTATCATTTTTGCTCTGGATACGAACTACAATTACTTGAGTTTTAACACGTCTCATGTAAAAGTGATGAAAAAGG
>Ga0209045_1002622_pt1 | contig 12859 bp, 10 predicted proteins | sample SaaInlLV_10m_DNA_4_FD_184664 | JGI IMG/M metagenome (GOLD analysis project Ga0209045, IMG submission 184664) | Marine microbial communities from expanding oxygen minimum zones in the Saanich Inlet - Saanich Inlet SI072_LV_200m_DNA (SPAdes) (version 2) | ecosystem: Environmental > Aquatic >...
CTTTACTATTTTCGCCAGTGATCGTGGCGACTATGAGCTGCTGGAGAGATTTCTTGAGGGGCTTGCGGCAGCTCTCATCCTTGCCCTCATGTTTGCTTTGCCTTCCGGGTACCTGCTGAGTCGCAAGATACTTGCCCCTCTCCATGCCATCGACGCTGCTGCGGAGCAGCTTCGAGCCGGCAACCTTGACGCGAGAGTTGTCACCCGCAAGCAAGACGATGAGATATCCCGCTTGATCAACACACTGAACCTGACATTTGCCGCGCTTCAGCGCTCCATCGACCAGATCAGTCAGTTCAGCGCGGACGCTGCACACGAACTCAACACGCCGTTAACCGTGCTCAGAGGACAGCTGGAAGTGTGTCTAGGCAGGGAACGAACCGTGCATGAGTATCAGACGGTGCTCGCGGACAGTGTTGAGCAGATCATTTCGCTGTCCAGGATGCTCAAGGACCTCCTTCTGCTAGCCGGCCCCGGTAGAGAACGGCACAGGAAAGCCTTCTCGCTTACAGACTGGTCCCTCGCCGTCGAGGACACGGTCACATCACTGGAAATGGTCGCGGCGGGAGGCAACACGCGCGTTCGCAGCAACATCGAGCCGGAGGTGCAGTTGGTGGGTGATGCACCTCTGTTGCAGCGTCTATGCTACAACCTGATCTACAATGCGATACGTTTCTCACCCGTAGGGGGGACAGTCACGGTGCGTCTCCGAAGGGTGCTTGATACGGCCGTATTTGAGGTGAAAGACCAAGGCATCGGGATCAAGGATGAAGATCAGAAGAAGATCTTTGAGCGCTTCTACCAGGTTGATGAAAGCCGCAATACAGGCACTGGTCTCGGCCTGTCACTGGTAAAGTGGATCGCCGAGATGCATGATGGCCAGATCGAGGTCGAGAGCGAGCTTGGAAACGGTTCGTTGTTCCGGGTAACGCTTCCCATGGGCCCCGATGAGACGTGAGCCTGACCGAGGAGAGACGAGACACTGCTATTCTCCGGGTCCGCCAGGCTCCCCCCGCTCCACCACCCATTGCACATCAGCAGAGCGGACCGTGATGGGCTGCTCACTGTTCATCGATCTTCCGGTACATGCCGTGGCTGAGCAGGTGATTAGCAGTCTGGTAGTAGGCAATGGCCTCTCTGATCATGGTGGCATCAGCTCTGCAAGGCGACGGTTCGCCGGTCGCAGGATCAATGGCGTAGCCAGCGCTCTTGCGCCCGGGTTTCAGTACGGCAAGGTGGTTGCCCATCAAGTACCCCAAGGTCTGGTAGTTGCCCAGGAGGGCCCTCCCTTGATCTGGTTTCATGCGGAGGATGTCCTTGCCGAAAAAGCGGCTCCTGTACGTCCAGTTCAGCAACCCCAAAAGCGTCGGAGCAAAGTCCATCTGGCAACAGAGCGTATTGACCCGCCCAGGTTTGACAAGATCAGGATTGTAGACAAGAAGGGGGATTCTGTACTTGTCCAGGGGAAGCTCGGTCTCACCTGCACTGCTCCCGCAATGGTCGGCGACAATCACAACGAGAGTGTTCTTGAACCACGGCTTCGACCGAGCTTTGCGCAAGAATTCGCCGATTGCATAATCGGTGTACTTGACAGCGCCGCCGCGATGTCCGCACGGTAAGTCGATTGTTCCTTCGGGGAAGGTGTAGGGGCGATGATTCGACGTCGTCATGACGAAATGGAAGAACGGCTTCTCCGCCGCGTAGGACAGGTCGGCCTCCTCGATGACCCAGTTGTAGAGGTCCCCATCGCATGCCCCCCAGACATTGGCAAACGTGATGGCCTCCTCAGGCTTGCTGGCGCGGTCGACGGTCTTGAACCCGTTGTGGCTGAAGAAGTAGTTCATATTGTCGAAGTAACCGTGCCCACTGTAGAGAAACGTTGTCTGGTACCCTCTGCTCTGGAAGACGGCCCCCAAGGTGAAGAGGTCCTCATTTCCCGGCCGCTTTACGACTGAGCGACCGGGCGTAGGGGGGATCGACAGTGTGAGGGCTTCCATACCCCGCACGGTGCGCGTCCCGGTGGCATAGAAATTGGTGAAGAGAAGTGAGTCCGCGGCCAACGCGTCCAGGTTGGGTGTGAGCGTGCTGTCCCCAAAGGCACCGAGATACTTCGGACTGAGACTCTCGACAGTGATCTGAATGACGTTCCAACGCTTCTCGGGCCCCGGGGATTCCACCAACCGCATGACATCTTCGACCGAATCGGAGAGAAAGGTGGCGTTGTCAGCTTTGATCAACGGTCGCAATGTGGCAAAGGCCAAGTGGGGATCGAGGGTTTGGTAGAACGTTTCGTAATCAAGTGCATTGGCTCTGAACGCGGCAACCAACGCGTAGAGGCCATTCTGCGCCAGCTCGCGATTGTAGCTGTTCCTAAACGACGGCACTATTCGAGTGCTAACGGTGAGCGCGCACACAACCGGTACGCCCAGCAGCACAAGGCTAATGCACAGGCGGCGTTTCAGAGCCATGCGTGACCGCAACCAGTTTGTGAGATACCCGGTGCGACCCACTCCGTACAAAACGACGGCCGTCCCCCCCAGCAAGCCGCTCAGAATGAGGAGGAGAGGATAGGATTCCCAGATGTTGCCGATCACCTCGTGTGTGTAGACCAGATAGTCCACCGCGATGAAATTGAAGCGCACCCCGAACTCGTCCCAGAAAAACCACTCACTGGCCGCGGCAAACAGCAACACGTAGACGAACACGAAGAAGCTGGACAGCGTGAACCATCGCTGGAAACGTGTCCGGAGGACGGTATCCGGTAACAGTGTGATGCAGACAAGCGGAACAACCATGACATAGGCCCCAGCCACCGAGTCAAAGAAGAGGCCAACCGCGAAACTCCCCAGTAGCGGCCCCGGTCCCCAATCAACTGTCCCCGCCGATTTTGCCAACAGCGTAAGCCGCGTGATGAACGCGATGCTGAGGAACAGTGCGTACAGAACAACGATGCTCCCGTACCGACAGCAAAGCACTCGGTGGGCGACATGCCGCCACTTCACAGCGGCTCCCAGGCAACGCTCCGGGAACGACGAATCCCGCAGGTCGAGTTTCCGCGCCTGAATCTGGTTGGCTGACTGCACGTGAGAGGGCAACTCACCCTCAACCCCGCTCGAGCCCTGTTTGCACTCCTCGCGATTCTTATCGACGGTATGCGTTTGCATGAATGCTCACTTTCTCCGTTACCGCATGTGCTATGCCGACGGCCCCGCCACAGCCCCGCAGCACAGTGGGATATCAAAGCGGAGCGTGGAATCTGAGTCTGCCGAAGGGCCGGGGTGCTGGTGTTCACAGGAGAAGTTGGCCCAGGGCTGTTACCCACACAGCAGCTAACCCGATCATGCTGAGTAACACCGCCGCGCTTCCCATGTCCTTGGCTTGCCGGACAAGTGTGTGGAAGTCTAGACTGGCGAGATCGGCAAGCGACTCCAACGCGGAATTGAGCAATTCCACGACCAGCACTGAGAGCATCGCCAGAACCAAAAGAAGTCTCATCGACGGCCCAACCGGCAGCAGCAGCGACGCGGGGATAGCCACACAAGCCAGCATCGCCTCCTGTCGGAAGGCTGTTTCGTGCCGCAACGCGTGCTTCAGGCCAGCCATCGAGTACACGCCTGCCCAGATCAAGCGGGCCAGTCCTGTACGTGTTTCCGGGACAATGCCGTTCCCGACCAGGCTGCGATTCTCTCCGTGCTTGTGCTGGTGTCCTGAACTCATGGAACAGAGTGTACGCCAGCTCCATTAACGGAGCCCGAAATTCGGATTAAAATCTCTTAACATCCATGGGCAAAAAGATGCAGAAGGGGGTAGGACAACACGTAACAAGGCCTTGGTTTTGCTTCTCTCCCCCCCTCGCAGTCGGGAGCTTCTGCGTGGTGCTCCACGGGTGCGCGGAGCCATCGCATGGAAAGCTCGGGGCCGTCATGGCCTCGATGCTATGGAGAGTCGGGAAGCTCACTCAGTCCCGTGGCAATGGGCCGAACGTCCACGACCAACGCCTTCGGCAGTCAGCTTTCGTCCGTTCGCAGCGGAACGGTCAATCGTGGGAGTTTCCGTTCCTCCGTGCAAAAAACGCACGCTGTACGGGAGAGTTTTTCTGTCAGGAAGGGACGGTATAGCCGCCACTGTACTACTCCACTGGTGGCCTGCGAATCGGTATCCAGCCGCACAACAGTGGACGTCACAGAACCGAACATGGCGACTCCAACGGGATCACAGCATCAGTTCACGTGCTTGAGGTGTGGGTACAAACCGACCGTCGATGAGTTCCGTTCGGTCTCTGCGCTCATACTGTGGCCACATCGCAACTCGCCTAGGTGTGCCCTAGAATGTCGTCAGTCCAGCCGCCTTTGAGTTCGGCTTCCCAACAAGCCTTGCTGAACAGCTCGGGGAAGGTCTCCGGCCCGCGTCCCTCGTCTCGCCGGCACGTATGGCGGGTTGCCAGGTGTTTGGGGATGTCCCGCCTCAACGCCAGTTCGCCAGTCGTGTTACCGGCCAGGGGATGACAGCGCCTCAGATGCTGATGGTGGATTTCGCAGACAAGACTGATGGAATGAACCAGCACGTGACAAGACGTATGAACTGTGAATGGGAATGCCAAAGACCGTCTTGGCAGCCCCAGGCACCATCAGTCGCCTCACGTCACCGCAAAGGGGGGAGTGGACCCAATACTGGACCCACTAGATTCTAAACGGCACGCTAATCGGGCCCTAACCACCTGTGGCCCCAGTGGTTCCGATTGTGGAGATATTCCGTCAATACTGCTTTGGGAGCAGTAGGTCACGAATTCGAGCTCAGGAGTGACGCGACGAGATGGGCTGTGAGCAGTCCGGAGCGCCTATTCCCACCGACGTACCTCGGCGTTGATCGGTCCCCAACGACCGCACATTCACTTCCACTTCCGCCGCAGCTTGTCGAGATCGAAGCCCAGGTCGAGGAGTTGGACGGCCTCAGGCTCTGGTAATCCCCGGCCTGGATTGCTCGGAGGGGCGGCTGGTTCGACTTCGCCGGTTCCTCACGGCGTCCATGGCATGGAAGGGCCTTTTTGTGCGCATATGGCCACGGTGTCTCCCAGGGAAAGGCTGCGATGTCGCCTGGTTCATCTGGTGCGGCCCTGTCGCTTCTTGCTGAGTTCTTTGCTTCTTATCTTGATCTGGCCGTCCAGCTCAACCTGCATCTTCTTGTCTCCCGCGAGAAGGTACCTCTTCCGTTCCTCCTCGAACTCAGCAAACGTCTCGAACGCGTGTTCTCTGAGCTTTCTGAAGTTGGCTCGATAGTGTTTAGCGTCAACCTTGAGGGACTTCGGGGCCCCGAACTCGATGATGCTGGACGAATCTGTGAACACAAGGTCGAGCCGATGCTTTTCCTGGAAGTACTTCCGGAAGCGGTCCTTGAGGTCGTAGCACCTGTTGCTCAGGCTCTTGGCCTTCTTCGCTGTAAGATCCAGGGGGATCCACCTGTTCCTCTTCGGATCATCACCTGTGGCAAAACTCGCTTTGATCAAGGCCACCGCTGCGTCACGAAGACGGCGCTCGTTCTTGCACCGCTGGTCTTCCCCAAACGGCCCGAGGTCGACTTTAAACTCTTCGCCTTTCTTCTGCAACCTGACCGTGATCTCCGTCTTGCCTGTCACGGCAATCGCGATTTCTTCGACTTCGTACTCGGGTAGTTCCTCTTGTGTCTGACCGGCGGCGAACGTTTGGTCTGGCGGACGTGGGGCTGGTTCTCTTGACGAGAGATTCGTTTTCTGCATCAGGCAAGTCCACGAGGCGGGAGGACAATCCATCGCTGCTTCGGAGCTGGAGAGAGCGTCTCTGACAATACTCAGCACAGGATCCAGCAGCGTGTGTGGCAGCACAATGATGGTCCCCTTACCCAGGCGTTGTGCGAAGCAGACCGGCTTGTTGGGACCAAGCGTGGCAAGAACCTGGAAATTATCCGCGGGAGCGAAGGCTGAGTCGACGTGCTTCTTCTGCCAGAGCTCATCAGTGAAACAGACTCGTTCCGTGTAGTTGCGGACAGGATTGCAGAGGAACGTCGGGCGGCCATCGTCGGGTGGGGGAGAAAAGAGGGGGCGTTCGACTACCGAGAATTTGCGGTGCCAAGTCACAAAGCGGTCGCGGTCCCGTGGAACAGCCAGCCAGGAGCTGTGTAGCGTGCCGCTATCAGCACTGACCGGAAAAGGCCGTGAATGCATGTAGGTCAGCACTCCACTGCTCTCGTCCCGGAACGGCTTGGACGTCTCACTTTGATAATCCTCTACGGCCTCCAACTGGATGTGGGCTTCGCTCGTGTCATCTGGCCATTCCTCGCTCAACCAGTGTCGGGAGTACTCCACGGCTCCCGCAAGGAATGCGGTCGCGAACCGGAGGCCAGTCATAGAGTTGAGGGTCGTCTGGACAATGGCGGTTGCTCCAGTGGCAATCGTGCTGTAGACCCCCTTAAGTACGGCGTGGGGTACGTCTTGGGCTTCGTCGCCCTTGTTGGCCTGGTCGTAGTTCAAGGCCTCGTCGATCTCGAAGAATTCTTCCCATGGTACGTCGAGATCGGGGCCCATTTCGGATGTGAGTGGGTAGCCCTCTTTCCCTATCGGGACGGCCATTCCTGCTCCAAAGACCAAGACGTCGAAATCATCGACGCGCCTCAGCTTTCCGAAGCTCTCCACCCGGTGCTCGGCAGGCTTTGCGTTCATGGTATCCTATCCACGGCGTCTTTGTAGCGTTGGAGGTTCTCGGCGGTGTAAACGGCGTGTGTGCCGGAGACGGCATGTCCGACGATACGCATGCGATCGATCTCAGCAACTCCAGCATTGGCCATTTGTGTCACTGCGTAGTGGCGCCATGAATGGAAGCTGATATGAGCCCCGACTTTCTTGGCATGGCGATTCCAGAGCTTGAACCCGTGTGCGACTTGCGTATAGCCGTTCTTGTCTTGCCAGTCGCCACAATGCGAAAACAGCCTCCCAGACTTCACAACTGACAGCAGCTTCTCCAGATGAGGGCGCAGCTTGTCGGAGACGGGCACGAAGCGCACGGAGCTCTCAGTCTTGACCGTCCGTCCCCCTGTAGTGTCGATGCTCAGGGAGAGCGTTCCTTCACGACTGACCACATCGTCGCGACGCAGTTGACCAATTTCTGCCAACCTCGCCCCGGTATATCGTGCGATTACCGGCATGTACTGCCAGGCCACTCTGTCGATGTTCTTGTTCCTGGGATACGGCATGGTCAGAAGGAGGTCCGCCTCGGAAGTGGTTAGTTCTTGTTTGGACTGTCTTCTCGTGAATGTGAGCTTGACTCCAGACAGTGGATTCTTGCCGACAAACAGATCTTCATCGATCGCCCACGCAAACACGCGACTTAGTCTCCGAAGGAAACCCTCAATGGTCCTGGGGCTGACTGCCTTTTCGCCTTTGGTCGCGGGAGACAAGTCTGGGGTGGACCTTGACATCCAGCTGGCGGGTAGGGTGGTCAAGGCATCTCGGAAGCGGAGCAGGTCGCCTTTCCCGAGCGTATGCACTTCTGTATCCGGGCCTAAGATCCGTTGGAACGCGGTCAGTGTTGACCGGAACGCTTTTACCGTGGATGGCTTATAGTCGGCACGTTCTGCGGATCGCAGGAACTTCTCGGAGAGGGTTTCGAGGGTCAGTGCCTGGTCTTCGCCAAGAACGACGCCAAGCTCTTTCAGGCGCTCCTGCAAGTCAGGCCCAGCACGTCCCAAGATAAGCGCGACCTGCTCGACCATTCGCAGAGCCGAGTCTTCCGCGAGGATGGGAAGAAGGTATCTGTCGCGGAGTTTCTGGGCGTGCTTAAGCTCGGGAGTCTTTAGGGAATGAAGGAATTCTCTGCCTCCCAGCCCCCATGACTTCGGCGGCCGGGCAACTCGGATATACCAAACGCCCCTGCGTTTCTGAAGGTATCTTGTGTCAGCCATGCCGGTTCCTCCTTGCGGATCGGGACCAGTCATGGTTGCGGTACCTCCCGTGTACCCAAAAAGACCGATGGCTATGTAACGTCCTGTAGAAGAGGATGTTAGGGAAGATGGTGGAGCTGATCGGGATCGAACCGACGACCTGTACGTTGCGAACGCATCTTGTTAAGGCTGAATAGCAGGCTCGTCCAGTTTCTCGTCCAGGTTTCCTGCTTGACAGACTACCACTTAATATGCTACACTAAAGTAAATTTCGAGGCTGATCTGGTCAGCAGGCGGGAAGTAGGAGGAAACCTGAAAATGGCAGTCCGAATCAGGGGCAATCAGGGAACGTTCCACTACCGCTTCGCCGTCAATGGCAAGAGCTATTCTGGCGACACCGGCGAGACGAACAAGCGCAGAGCGCAGGCCGTCGAGCGTCAGCGTCGGCGTGAGTCAGAGTTCGAGAACGACCCTGAGTCAGAAGAGATACTGGCGGACGTTCGTGACGGCATCGTCCTCCCCGAACACGCACCTGAAGGTCCGTGGCGCAACTACATCGAGAAGAAAGCTGCCGAAGCTGAAGAGGAGGAGCGGGAAGCTGAAGCCGCTGCCGCTGCGGCAATCGGCGTCCCGGTTGCGGACGCCTGGGACCGATACCTGAAACTCGCTGAGACGTTGCCGGGGGGCCGCAGGCTGAAGACAAACGCCAACAAGTGGGCTGATTTTGCAGCCTACATAACCGGCTCTCACGGCGTTACGCATCTCCACCAGGTCACCGAAACGATGGCCAGGGCTTATCGGCGTCAGCTGCTCGACCACGGAAGATACGACAAGAGCGTGACGTATCGCCGCAAATGGAAGCGGCACGAGCAGAGCTACAAACTCAAAATCAATCAACTGAGCCATGCAACCGTCGCTGACTATATCGACGTGATGAAGCGAGTGTTCCATGTTCTCCGAGAGCCTGCAAAGATCAGAGAGAGTCCCTTTGCGAACATCTCGAAGCCGAAACGAACCGACACAACCGAACGGGAAGCGTTCACGCCAGAGCAGTTGAGGAAGATCCACAGACATCTGTCGGGGTCTGAGAGCGACGACGACCGGTTGCTCTATCACGTCGTAATGGTCTGCTGCAATACGGGGTTGCGTGAGGGCGACATTGCCACGCTGGAGTGGTCACGTGTCAACTTGGCGGAGCGCACCATAGAGGTCGTACAGAGCAAGACAGGCAGGCCCGTCGCATTGCCGATATTCTCAGATGGATTTCTTGCCTATCTCCATTCGTTGCCACAAGACACCGACCACGTTTACCCCGCCCTGGCGGAGATGTACGAGAGCAATCCCGATGGGATCAGTTACCGGTTCAAGAAGCTTCTGACCGCCTTGAAGATCAAGCACCGCAAGGACGTGCGGTCCCGTGCGGTTAGCATTCGTGACGTTCACTCTCTGAGGCACACGTTTGCATATCAGGCTGCCGTCAACGGCGTCCCGCTCCCGATTGTCCAGTCCTGCGTTGGGCATCTCACCCCCCGAATGACGGAGCTGTATTCGAACCACGCCACGATGGAGGACAAGCGTCGATACCTCAACGGCAAGACGTTCTTCGGGGAGAACGGCACTGACAGGGTGGACCTCGCCGCCAAGACGATCCTGAGCGTTGTCGAAGGCTTCACGGATGCTGAAATGACGAGGCTTGCCAAGTTGCTCAAGGAAGTCCAGAGGCTCCCGCAGCTTTCGGACTAACCGACACGTCACCCGGCAATGCTCACACGAGTACGCCCCTTCTCGTGTGCCCACCCTCCATGCTTTCACTGCTTAACCTCAGAAGGTGACCTTGTGCGTAGGGAAACGGCATAGCATCGACTGTATGCCAAGATTCGGGTCGGGTCCGCATCCTTCCAGTGCGTCATTGCCCATCTTCCGTCACCGTCACAGTGACAGCGTCCGGCATCGGCTCCAGATCCACCTGCAGCCTGGTCCCTGTTCCTTTCGTACCAGACGCCACTACTCGGACACAGACGTGTTCGCTGTAACGAAACTGCCAGTTGCGTGAAACGCATGGATTGCCCCGATCTCTTCAGGCTTTCCAGACACGGGGTGGTCCCAGAGGAGCCCTAGCTGGGGTTGCTTCCGTCAACTCGTCGCTGAACCGGGATGTCGCTACTCCTGGAGGAAGACAGAAGAAGCGGGTTGGCTGAGAGAAAGTGCGGAGATCAGAGACCGGGAAGCCTTCGTTCGTCAACGTCCTTGGGCTCAACATACTCAGGGGTGATGACGTACAGAATGTGAAGCTTGCCGACAACCACTTCCTCCCCCCGTTCCACTCCCACCAGGTCGCCATCGATCACAAGGTCAGTGTCCTCCAAGCAGAAGACCTGGCTGTTTCTTCCTATCCTCTTCCCCCTGCCACGGAAGCCGATCTTCTCCTCCTGCAAGCGAAGCTGTGTCGCTTCCTTCTCGTCAAGAAAGATGGCCTTGCCGGGAAGGTTGGCCACGGGTTTCTTCAGGAGGAAAGCAGGCGGGGTGTAGTACTCGCCCGTCCGCTTTCTAGGGGCGTCAAGTGTTGTCTTCTCCGGGATGGGGAAAGCATCACGAATGTCGCTGGGGAGCCCCTCGGTGCTGTGCACAAGGCTAAGAAGGCCGTCCCAAGTGTGGTGCTGCATCCTCCGAGTAGTCCCGCTCAACCATTGCCCGACAGCTGCCTTGGTCACGCCGACCCTTTTGCCGAGCTGCTCGTTTGACAGGCCACAATGGGCTTTGAACTTCTTGATCCCCTTGATCACGCTTCTGTCTAGTGTCTTCATGTCGCATCTCCTGACGGTCCTGTAGGCATCTCAAAGCCACCTAGCTTTACTGGCAACTATACTGTGGCTTGTCCTTCTGTCAAGCGTGATAGGGATGAATATGAAAGGGTGCGCCTTGACTCGGGGTAAAGGCGGGGTATAGTGCCAGTATAGTCGCAGGAAAGTGCAAACAGCAAGGAGAGTGGCCGTGAACGGAACTGCATTTCCAGAGCGTCATCGACATCACACGGTCTTCGTAGCAGGCTCGCACCACTTCCCCGGCTGAACGGGAGCGATGTGGGCCAAAAACAGGAAAGGACAGGCTTCAAGCTCAGCAACCGTGGCTAAAAAGACGCACATATGAACGATGCGCAGTGCGCCGTTTTCTCAGCAAGGAAGAGCCCAAACAACCACCAAACAAAGCTAGGAGGATATAGATAATATGAGAAGCGAATTTCCAGAAGGCCTTGATCAAGCGTGGGAGACTTTCGCCCAAAGCTGGGAGAGCAGCGATGGGCCTTCCCACGTGATCGCCCGCCGAAGGGACGACAGCGGGGAACTGCTCAGCTTCGAGGAGGGCAAGATTTACTCGACGACCGGTGTGGCAAAAAGGCTCGGCATCTCCGACATAAGCGACCTGAAGCGATTTGCTGTCCGCAAAGGCCTTCTTGACTCTGACCACAAGGCCGGTCCAACGGCGAACCCAGGCCTCGTGGTATTCCAGGCAGATGGAGGACGTCCATTCTGGACACCACGTGGTGCCCGATTGCTGGCAAAGCTCATCGTGAAGGATATCACCGATTTCCTGTCCAGCACTTTCGTCAAGCGCTACGACACTGTTCGCAGGAATGTACCTGACAGCGCACAGGGGGCGATGATGATCATCAACACGGGAAGTTGCGAAATGGCCGCACACTGCAAAGACACACTTATCAAGCACGTCATCATCCTGTGTAAGTGGCTCAAAGAAGGCGACTGGGAGAAAATCGGCCCTGGCGAAGATGACGGCCTGACAACGGGGGACGGGGCGACCGCCCCGCCCGAAGATATCGGCAACGACGATCCCGATGACGGCGACATCCCGCCGCTGTTCTAAGGCAAGCAAAGGAAGTCCAAACAATGCCAAAGCGAACGTTCCTACAACTGCTTCCCACCGAACCCGATCTACGGCTCTTCGCCTGGGGTGACGATCCACGTCCACATCGCTTCCTCGATTTGCTTTACTCCACGTGGGGAATGTTACCACGGCCTGTGCGCCCGAGAATCTTGGACGCATGGCGCAACGCCCCGATGTACCTCCCGATGATGCAACGCAGCAATTACTTCGTTGCCGCCGAAATCACGAACGAGGAGAAGTCCGACTTCTACCGGGGACCCGGTGGATGTGCAGCCGCTCAGTACGACCTCTTCACCAGGAAGGTGTCGTACTGGACGCCGGAGATCTACAGCGCCTCCGAGGAACAGGGGAAACGGACGATAGCGCACGAACTGGCCCACGTGTGGCAGTTCTCGTTCGTGCCCGATATCGAGGACGCCATACAGGAAGAGGCAGAGGCAAGCGTGGACAGGATCTTGCATACCTGGGGGTTCCCCCCCGATGACGGTCGGATTCCGTCCCGTCGTGCCTTGCTCGAAACCGGAGCCGGGGCATGACCACGACACACCACTTTCACAATCACAACGAGAAGGAAAGACACCCATGACAGAACCCGAACAACAACTCCTCGACCGCATGGAATCAACCGTAGACGAGTTGGCCAACGGCGACCCCGCCCTCCGAACGTCGCTGGAAACGGCGTTCTTCAAGATCTGCACGTTTCTCGACGGCGTCCAAGTCGGACGACAGCGGCTGACCTTGAGCGTGCGCACAGACGCCAACGCACTCGACGACCTGATACACGATGAATGGAGTCGCAGGCGTTGGGGCTGGTCGCCGGAAGACCGATAAGAGAGGAGGTGATGTGGAACACGATGGACACTGGATCGACGACGTAATCGCCCAAGCCACGACCACATCGGCGTGGCGGGCAACGAACATCAACAAGCGAGGGAAAGAGAATGGGGCCGACCATCAGTCGATGGATTGTCAACGCTAACTTCAAAAGCAAAGAGGAGTTCAGATCATGGGAATCAAGCACACCGATTGCACCACCGACAGGGCAGATGAG
>Ga0209045_1002623_pt1 | contig 12844 bp, 10 predicted proteins | sample SaaInlLV_10m_DNA_4_FD_184664 | JGI IMG/M metagenome (GOLD analysis project Ga0209045, IMG submission 184664) | Marine microbial communities from expanding oxygen minimum zones in the Saanich Inlet - Saanich Inlet SI072_LV_200m_DNA (SPAdes) (version 2) | ecosystem: Environmental > Aquatic >...
AATTGATTGACCTTCATGGATACTGCTTTGATATTGTATTAGAAGACGTGGAAACCCTTAACCAGAAGGCAGCCAAAGGCACATATGATATTACTAAACTTTCTTTTGCCGCCTTTGGCAGTCTTGCTCAAACCTATGCCCTGTTAAGGACCGGGTCTGCCCTGGGTCTGGGTTGCGGTCCTTTGATCATCTCTCTTCCAGGCCGATCCCTGGATGACAAAACCAAACCCGTGATTGCCGTACCAGGCATGGGAACAACTGCTTACCATCTTTTCAGACTCTATGTGGATGATAAGTATATTGACATGGACGCAAGCATTATCCCTATGCCATTTGAAAAAATCATGCCGGCTGTGATTGAAAGAAAAGCGGATTTTGGTGTGATTATACATGAAGGACGCTTTGTTTATCCAGACATGGGACTTGAATTAAAAGCTGATCTGGGGCTCTGGTGGGAAGACAAAACCTTTTTACCCATTCCTTTGGGTTGTATTGCCATTAAACGCGATATTGATTCAGCTATTGCCTGTGACATACAAAAACTGATCGGCAAAAGCATTGACCATGCCTTTTTAAATCCTTCCATGGCCTATGATTATATTCAAACCTATGCCCAGGAACTGGATGAAGATGTGATTCAACAGCATATAGGGCTCTATGTAAACAATTTTTCAAAAGATATCGGGGAAAAAGGAGAAGCAGCCATTACCACGTTTTTTGAAAAAGCACGGGCTTCAGGATTGATTGAAAAATCTGAAAGCTCTCTATTTGCCTGCTGATATGACAGACCAGACAACCATAAAAAATGATTTCATTAATGCCATTGCTAAAGCCATTGCTGATTTTAATATGATCGATAGTGAGGATGCGGTTCTGGTTGCAGTCTCCGGCGGCCCGGATTCTGTTAGCCTGGTGTTGTCTCTGTTGGCCCTTCAAAAAAAACATAGGATAAAAATAGGAATTGCCCACCTGAACCACATGTTGCGGGGAGAAGAATCCATAAGAGATCAATCCTTTGTTAAAGCGCTTGCAGAAAAACTTGATTTACCATTTTTTGGTGAACAAAAAGATGTAAGAGCCTATGCAAAAAAACATGGGCAATCCATTGAAGAAGCAGGACGAGAGGTCAGGTACCAATTTTTTGACCAGGTTGCCAAAAACCATGGATACAAAAAAATTGCCACAGGTCACAACAAAGATGACAATGTCGAACTGGTATTGATGAACCTGTTAAGAGGCTCTGGCCCCAAGGGGCTTTCAGGCATCCCACCCTACAGAGAGAAAAAATATATCAGGCCATTGATCCGGGTGTCTAAATCCAGGGTACTTGATTTTTTAAAAGTTGAAAAACAATCATATGTGGTTGATTCTTCAAACACTGATATGGCGTATTTAAGAAATAAAATCAGGCACTCCCTGATTCCCCATCTTCAATCGGAATACAATCCTGAAATCACCGATGCCCTGGACAGACTGAGCAATATATTAAAGCAGGAAGAAGACTTTTGGAACACTCAAACCGAACAAGCATTTCACAATTGTTTGATCAAATCAGAAATCGATTACCTTTATTTTGCAAAATCTTCTATGTCAGATCTACACCCGGCTCTTTTAAACCGGGTATTTCGAACTGCAATTTTTTGTATCAAAAAAGATTTAAAGCGTATTTCCCATGCCCATATAAATGATGTGGTTCAATTTTGTTTTAATAGTACCTCGGGTATCAGTATGGATCTGCCGGATCAAATCAGGGTTTACAAAAACAAAACCTCTATTATGATTAAAAAAGAGAAGGAACCCTTAAGGCAAATCGGGAAAAAAGAGAAAAAATTAAAGCGGCTTGCAAACAACAAACAAGGAAACAAAAGCTAAAACTTTTTCTTGTATATTAATATTTCATGTTTATATATTAGTAAGTTTTCAAGAACAAAAGCAGTTATGAGTTAAAAACCGGTGGAGCAAAAAAATGATCGGTTAAACTTTCAACTTAAAAATAGATTGTGTTTATAAAAAAAAGAAAGGAAAAACCTTGAATCAATTTTATAAGAATATTTCTCTGTGGCTGGTAATCGTCCTGATGATGGTCATGCTTTACAATATTTTCAATCAGCAACAGGTCGGACAGGTAGAGGTCGGATATTCACAATTCCTTGCAATGGTTGAAGACGGACGTATCCAGAATGTGATTATCCAGGGTCAGGATTTGTATTTAACCGATTCAAGTGGTGCCCGGTATAAAAGTTTTGCACCGGATGACGGTGATCTGATCAGTTTTTTACGTTCCAAAGAGGTTACCATACAAGCCAAACCCCCGGCTGAAAACTCCTGGTTTATGTCCATCATTGTTTCCTGGCTGCCCATGATTGTCCTCATAGGCGTATGGATCTTTTTTATGCGCCAGATGCAGGGGGGGGCCGGTGGAGGCAAAGCCATGTCTTTCGGAAAAAGTCGGGCAAGACTGCTGGATGATAAGGGTGAAAAAGTCACCTTTGCCAATGTCCAGGGAATTGACGAGGCCAAAGAAGAATTAACCGAGGTTGTGGATTTTTTAAAAAACCCTGAAAAATATACCCGGCTTGGCGGACGCATCCCAAAGGGTGTTCTGCTGGTGGGGAATCCCGGAACGGGAAAGACTCTATTATCCCGGGCTGTTGCCGGTGAGGCAGGCGTACCTTTTTTTACCATCTCCGGGTCTGATTTTGTAGAAATGTTTGTGGGTGTCGGCGCTTCAAGGGTAAGAGATCTTTTTGCCCAGGGCAAAAAAAATGCACCCTGTATTATATTTATTGATGAGATAGATGCAGTAGGACGGCAGAGAGGCGCCGGTTTAGGCGGAGGGCACGATGAAAGAGAACAGACCTTGAACCAGCTTCTTGTGGAAATGGACGGTTTTGAATCCAATGAGGGTGTTATCCTCATGGCAGCCACCAACCGGCCCGACGTTCTTGATCCTGCCTTGCTTCGTCCGGGACGCTTTGACCGTCAGGTCGTTGTGGACATGCCCGATATTAAAGGCCGCGAAGGTATTTTAAGGGTTCATATGAAAAAAACGCCTCTGGCAAATGATGTCGATCCAGTATTACTGGCAAAAGGAACACCCGGCTTTACTGGTGCAGACCTTGAAAATCTTGTGAATGAAGCAGCGCTGCTGGCTGCCAAGCGGGACCATGAAAAGCTGAGTATGAAAGATTTTGAAGATTCAAAAGATAAGGTTTATATGGGACTTGAAAGAAAATCCAAGGTCATAAAGGAAGAAGAAAAGAAAACAACGGCTTATCATGAGGGTGGTCATGCACTTGTGGCAAGATTCCTGCCATTTACCGATGCTGTCAATAAAATTACCATTATCCCGAGGGGAAGAGCTGCCGGGGTCACCTGGTTTTTACCGGAAGAAGGGGATTTCAAATATAAGGATCAACTTGAAAATGAGCTTGCCATTGCTTTTGGCGGCCGTGTGGCTGAAGAATTAATTTTTAAAAGAATCAGTACGGGTGCCTCCAATGATATCAAACAGGCCAGCAAACTTGCCAACAAAATGGTCAGAACATTCGGTATGAGCGATAATCTGGCGCTGCTTTCCTATGAAGACCATGATGACAATATTTTCATTGGTCGGGAAATGACCCAGGCTAAAGCCTATTCAGAAGAAACTGCCAGAAAAATTGATGCTGAAGTTAACTTGATTGTTGACAGGGCATACAAGGCTGCGAAAAAGGTTCTTAAAGAAAATATCGACATTCTTCACGCATTAACCGATCTGCTCATTGAAAAAGAAACAGTGCTGGGACCGGAACTGGATGACCTGATAGCATCTATGCGACCTGATTTTGATTTTTTCGGCAAACAAAATCTAAACATTCCACCTGTACACCAAAAATCCGTCGAAGATGACAAGGACGGCAGTGAGGATGCTCCAAAAAGTTCTGGTAATCAGGACCCGTCTGAAGCCGATGACCAAACGTCAGACGACACTAAGACATCTGACCCTGAGTAAAGGAAGCGCATGCAGCCCTGTACCATTGATTTTAAAGGATTTCGCCTTAAATTAGGACCTGAAACCTGCATTATGGGGATTTTAAATGCCACCCCTGATTCCTTTTCCGACGGTGGAAAGTTCAATACCTTTGAAACAGCAGTGGCACAGGGTCTCAAACTGGCTGAAGACGGAGCCCATATCCTGGATATCGGCGGAGAATCATCAAGGCCTTATGCAACACCAATATCGGAACAGGAAGAACTTGACCGGGTCATACCCGTCATTGAGACCCTTTATAAACAGATTGATATTCCCATTTCCATTGATACAATAAAATCAGGTGTTGCTAAAGAGGCCCTCAATGCAGGAGCTGCCATCATCAATGATATTTCAGCCTTTGAAAATGATCCTGCCATGGCCGATCTTGCTGCTCAGAGAAAAGTGCCTGTGGTGCTGATGCACATGAAGGGAACCCCTGAAACCATGCAGGTGAACCCTGATTATAAAGATTTAATGTTTGAAATCACAAACTATCTTGCGTCACGGGCAGTATATGCCTTGGAAAAAGGCATTAAAAAAACGCATATTATTCTTGATCCGGGAATCGGGTTTGGTAAAACCATTGAACACAACCTGGTCCTTATCAACCACATTGAAAAAATCGCCACTCTGGGTTACCCTGTTCTTGTGGGACCTTCGAGAAAGTCTTTTATTCAGAACATTCTGGCTAAAAAAGAGAATGCCCCCGTAGGACCGGATCACATAAAGACTGAATACGGTACCCTGGCGGCTGTTGCCGCCTCCATTTTAAATGGTGCCCATATTGTCAGGGTCCATGATGTTGAAAAACTCAAATCCTTTACCCATATCATAGATTCGATCAGGAATGCATAAATTTAAGTTTCATTACTTTACCCTATTTCTTTTATTTATCCTCATTGTTTTTTATTTTCCCGGCTGTACTACAGAAGCTGTTGAGACAGATCTTCTGCTTCCTGTGGACTTTTCCAATGTACCGAAAAATATGGTTCTGACGAGTTTTCAAACTGATAAAATTGAAATCAGAATCCAGGCTCATCCGAGATTGATAGAACTTATCAACAAAAAAAACATCCACTATCCAGTGGATCTCTACACAGACCTTGAATTCGATCCTGCAGGCGATTCTGATTCCATTGAACCCGGCTCATATCTGTTCCCCGTGGAGGAAAAACGAATCCCCATGGACCGTGGCATTAAAATCTTGAGCATTACTCCCCCCTATCTCAGTGTTCAGCTGGAAAAAAAAATAAGAAAAAGTTTTAAAATAACAATTCCCTATACTGGAAAGCCTGCCAAGGGATATATTGCCCTGAACGCTGCTGCAGAGCCTGCCAGTGTTGAGTTGATCGGCGCTTCCACATTAATTAATTCCATCAAAGAGTTAAAAACAAAACCCATTGATATCACAAATATCAGTGAAAGTTTCAAAAAAAAAATCCCGCTGGATCTGGGAAATACATCTACCATTTCATCTTCTGACCCTATTATTATTGTAAGTGTCCCTGTTCAGCAGCAGCGGGTTTCAAAAACAATTGAAAATATTCCCATACAGGTATGGAATTCCACATTAAAGGTCAGAATTGAACCTTCAAAAATAACAATCCGGATTAAAGGTCCCTTTGAAACATTAAGCAATAAAGAAATTACGGATCAAATCTATTCATTTATTGATCTAAAGGGACTTGAGCCGGGTGTGTATGCCAGACATGCCTATATTAACATACCCTGGGACATGATAATGACAGAAGCTGTCCCCCAGGTTTTTACAATAAAAATAGAATAAAGGAGAGCTCTATGCTTCTTGTGATTGACGTGGGTAACACAAATACGGTTATTGGAGTCTATGACGGCGACACTCTCAAACATGACTGGAGAATCCGGACAATTCGGGACTCAACTGCTGACGAATTCAATGTGCTTGCCAATGGACTTTTTTCATATAAGGGTGTTGATCCTAAAGATATTAAAGCGGCGGCGATTTCATCCGTTGTTCCTTCATCCGTTCCTATCCTGAATGCATTCTGTGAAAAATATATACATGTAAAACCATTGTGGATAAAACCGAACTCAGTTAAAAAGCTGATGCCGATTCTCTATAATAACCCAAATGAAGTCGGGGCCGACAGAATCGTTAATGCAGTGGCTGCATATCATAAGTATAAAACGGCTCTCATTATTATCGATTTTGGAACAGCCACAACCTTTGATGTTATCTCGGAAAAAGGGGAATATCTTGGCGGTGCCATTGTGCCGGGTGTCATGATTTCTTCGGAAGCACTTTTCCAAAAAGCCTCCCGACTGGCCAGAGTGGAAATATTCGAGGCACCTGAAAAGGTGATCGGCAAAGACACCATTGAAAGCATTCAATCCGGTATTATTTATGGAAATGCCGCCATGGTGGACGGGATGGTTCAAAGGATGTCAAAAGAAATGAATGCTTCACCCAGGATACTTGCCACGGGCGGGCTTGCTCCACTGATATTCAAGGTTTCCAGCACCATTGAAAAAGTAGAGCAGTCCTTGACCCTCGAAGGGCTAAAACTTATCTATAACCAAATTTAATATCTAATTCGCCCTTTTACTTTTGACTTAAGAAGTATGTATAAAAATGAAATAAAAAAGACACTTGTTTTGTCTCTTCCCATTGTTGTGGGCCAGCTTGGACAAATGCTCATGTCAGTGGTGGATAATATCATGGTTGGAAAAGTGGGAACCCAGGCCCTTGCGGCATCATCCCTGGCCAACGCCATATTTATGCTGATTATGGTTGTTGGATTCGGGGTTACCATGGCCGTCACACCTCTAACAGCCATTGCCTATGGTAGAGGGAGAGACGAAGAATGCGGCGTTGTTTTGAGGCAAGGGATTTTATTAAACCTTTTTTTCGGTATTTTGCTGTGCGGCATCACCCTTGTTTTATCGGAATGTATTCAATTTCTAAATCAGCCTCTTGAGATTGTGGACTCAGCATCCCTTTACATGAAAGTATTAGGGCTTTCCATGCTGCCTTTAATGCTGTTTCAAAGCTTTCGCCAGTTTGCAGAAGGGGTAAGTTTCTTAAAACCCGCAATGATCATAACCCTTCTCGCCAATCTTGTTAATATCCTGGCAAACTGGATATTTATATATGGAAATCTCGGGGTTGCCCCCCTTGGCCTAACAGGTGCCGGTATTGCCACCATCAGTTCACGGACATTTATGGCCATAACACTTATGATTATCATAAGAAAATCTTCAAAAATGAAACGCTTTGATCCCACCTTTAATTACAGGAAGATTGATTTTCCCATGATGCGGCGCCTTCTTGCCATTGGGATTCCTGCAGGATTTCAGTATTTTTTTGAAGTCAGTGCCTTTGCAGCCTCATCTATAATGGTCGGCTGGATGGGAACTGTGGCACTTGCCGCCCACCAGGTTGCATTAAACCTTGCATCCATTTCATTCATGGTTGCCATGGGAATCTCGTCTGCGGCAACCATCCGGGTCAGCACTGCAGTGGGGAAAAGAGATATTCATGGAACAAGGCTCGCCGGGTTTACAGCCGCAGCTTTGTGCGCCGGGTTTATGGCATCAGCCGGATTGGTCTTTATCGGTTTCAGGTTCTTTTTGCCAACCCTCTATATTTCTGAAAAAGAGGTCATTGACATCAGTGCATCTTTGCTGGTGATTGTTGCATTCTTCCAGATATCCGACGGCACACAGGCCGTGGGGTTAGGAATATTAAGGGGAATTACGGACATGAAAATTCCTACCCTGATCACTCTTGCCGCTTACTGGCTGATGGGACTTCCTTCAGGGTATTATATGGCATTTAAACTGGATATGGGTATTTATGGAATCTGGTATGGACTTCTTGTAAGCCTTAGCATATCCGGGATTTTTATGATGCTTCGTTTCAATTCAAAAAGCAAAAAAGAAGTTTATCTCCATTAAACTACACCCTAATGTTGCAAAAGCCATGAAGCTCTCATATTCAAGGCAGCAAGGTTGCAGCTGTAGTCGTCTACCGCAAAACCTTTCCCTCCATACTATTTTATTTGGATGAGATGGGTATAAATATTCACCGGCTTTTTAATCTGTTTTTCTTTGAGCATCATTTCTTCAGTCTGTTTCCAGGCCTCCATATTAATGGTACCGATTTTGATGGATGCAGACGGTTTGATCAGGTTTCTTGTGGCGTTGAGCTGCTTTTTTCTGATCAAATTATTATTCCCCTTATCCAATTTTTTTACCACTTCCAGGGTGTGGACTTCATTTGCCGGGTCCATCGCAGCCTCCCAGCCTTTAAGCAGAGCTTTGAGAAACTTTTCAACAATATCCGGGCTTTTTTCCAGCATAGCCTGGGATGTAATCACGGAATTGGCCACAAAATTTACACCAAAATCTGCTGGATTAAAAAAATATACATCCTCTCCTTCCCTGGCCAGTCTATCTTTCAGTATAACTCCCTGGGAATTTCTGTATACAGGCCAGACATCCACTTTCCGCATGAAAAAAGGAGTAAAATCAAACCTGACACCTGTTATGGCAACATCTTTTTTCTTAATGCCCGCCTTTGCAAGAAGGGTGTTCATAATGGTCTCATCATTTCCACCAAATGTAATACCTATATTGCGGCCCCTAAGATCCTGAAGCGTTTTAATTTCAGGCTTATCTCTTCTGTATATCCATTGCATTGGATTGATCTGGAAAAGCTGGGCAATCACAAATATTTTCGCCCCCTTGTCAAGAGCCCGGATCACCTGATCAGCCGATGCCACACCAAAATCGGCACGCTTAAGTTCCAGCTCATTAATGGCATTTTTCTCAGGGCTTCCCTCCCTGACATCAACATCCAGACCTGCATCTTTAAAATATCCCCCGGCATCTGCATAAATATCTCCTGCAACACTTGTATTAAACAGCCATTTAAGCCTGTAATTCACCTTTGTTTCCTTTGCAAATGAATTTGTTGTGGATATCAAAAATAATAAAAGTAACCAGAATATGAAATTATTTATTTTCATAAGACCTCTCCTTTTTTTGAAATGGACCATCGGGCCTTAATTTGCTCACCCATTGTTTCCAGGATTCCCTGATATATGGAAATAATGATACCGATCATAAACAGGGCAACAATAATTTTAGCCAGATCACTTTGATATAGTGCAATCCTTATGCTGTACCCGATACCTGCATTTGCTGCAATGAATTCCCCTACAATGGTTCCTGCCATGGCAAGAGTTGCACTTCCCGATATTACAGTTGTAAGTTTGCTCAGGTTTTCAAATGCCCTTATTTTAACCTCTAGCTGCCACCGCATACGACCCGTGACAATATAAAAATGCTCGATATCCTTCACCGGGGTTGCCATGATACCCAATACGGATAAAAGAAGGGGGAAATAACAGATCATGGAAGCAATCAGAAGCCTTGGAATAAATCCGTCGCCCAGAAGGATAAAAATAATAGGAGCCAGTGCGACAATAGGATAGGCCTGTATATTATAGGCAGTCACTTTAATAAAGGAACCGATCCAGGAAGATTTTCTTCCGGCAATGCCAACGGTAAATGCCATGATAATCGAGAGACACTGTCCCAGTATGGTGACAGACATTGTGTTCATGACATCAAAAAAGTATTCTTTAAATACCTGCCCCGTTGTTTCAACAATAAGGGCAACACCCGGAATCACGTAATCAGACAAGGATAATCCCGTCTTGATCATCAATAATAATAAGATCCCAATTATATATACGATTAAAAACTGGTAAATTCTTCTAAAAAGCATTCATAATCTCCAGCATTGTCATATCAAGCTGTTTTTTATCCAGAAGATAACCCTTTTTGCAATCCTGCCCTTCTATTACAAAGCAATCTTTTTTTCCCGGAGATTTCCCAAAAACAAGTATCTGGCTGCAAAATTTTGAAACCTCCATGAGATTATGGGAAATATATAAAAACATCTTGTCGTTGAACAATTCTTTGATGGCAAGGATGATGGTCTCCCTCAGCTTTTCATCGACATTGGCAAGACTTTCGTCCATGATTAAAAGATCAAAATCCTGCATCAGATACCGGATAAGATTCATCCTGTTCTGCTGGCCCATGGAAAGCTTGGAAAACCTTGAACCCAATACATCATTTAATTCAAAAATCTCTATTAGTTGTTCTTTTAATGATTGGTTTTCAGGTGATGTAACTTTGTTCAGATGTTTTCCAGTACTTAACCACCCGGGAAGCCTTTCCAGATTATACGAATATAGGATGGTATCCATATCCTCAGTGACAATATCATAGTTACACTTAAAGTTTGAATTGGCAATCATTTTTGCCAGCGATGTTTTCCCAACTCCGGACGGGCCGAACAAAGAATTAAATCCCGGGTTTTTCATTGAAAAGGAAAGGTTATTAATGACGGCAGTCCTGCTGCCGGGATATGTGAAATTCAAATTGTTACATTCAAGACGCATGCAAGACTCCAGGATATTATCCGATCAAATTTAACCTACACTTACCTATCTTTTGGTTAAAAATCAATATCACGGCTTATTAAAATAGTCTTATAGTTTTTAATAAATTTAGATCCAGGTTTCTAACATTCATCAAGTTTAGGACTGGAAAGAAAACAGCAGAGGAAATGCATTTTACAAAAAAAAATATTTTGAAATTGTTGGATCAAAAACTTTTGCTTTGGGATCTGATATCCAAAAAGATCATATTTTTACAAAATTATTAGTGTAAATTCATTATCGGGTTTTATTTAATTTTCACACCCCTTTTAGTCAATAATTTTTGCACATCATCAATTTTAACGTAGCCGACGGGTACACTGCTTTTTAAAGAAACTGCCGCGGCAGTACCGGCCCCCTGCCCTGTAACAGTGCAGCACATCATATTTCTAAAGGAACAATGGGCGATCTGGTCACCGGAAACAGCGCGTCCTGCCACCAGCAGATTTTCAACTTTTTGGGGAACCATACATCCAAAGGGTACCTGGAAATAGCGTCCTGTTGTGGGCAGGATAATTATATCACGGCCGTCAATAAACTCAGGGGAAATACCAATGGTATCATCAAATCGGGCCTGGTTCATCACATCATGTTCCGTGAGGCTATAGCGGCCGACAATCTGACGGGACTCTCTTGTGCCCAGGGTCATACCAAAGTTTCGCAAACGGGCCTTTTCAAATCCGGGTACATATTTATTTAATACTGTAATTGCCTTTAGCACGGCATCACGGCCCTGCATTTCAGACTTTGTCAGATCCCACACATCCGTGCAGTCTTTTTTAAGCAGATGAACCATATTAAGCTGGGTGGCGTCACCTTCCGGGGAAAGGGTACTCCAGGTTCCGCCGATGGAGATGTTCTCATCAAGACAGATTAAGCCCTCTTTAACTGCTCTTTTAAAGGGATCTTCAATATACGGGCTAAACATGTTTTCCTCTTTGCCCGATGTGCGCTGATTCCAGCTCTCCCCTGCCCAGTCTGAATAGCTTGGCTTTAAATCCTCGTTGACATATTTCTGAAAAACATCTCTGTTGATCCCCCGGCATGCAAACATGACCGTCACCATCATGAGTTCCTCTTTTGAGGCTTTAGTATAGGGAGCACCGGCTCTGGCAGCAATATCGGCATCCCCTGTGGCATCTATTACCCTTTTGGCCAGGATTGCCTGGCGGCCTGATTTGCTTTCTGTGATGATACCTTTGAGGACATTGCCATCCATAATCACGTCCACTGCCATGGCGTGCAAAAGGGGACGGACGCCTGATTCCAGAACCATTTTATCTGCTACCACTTTAAACATCTCAGCATCAAGGGCTTCACTGTCTGATTGAGCTTCCCGGCAGCTTCCGCCAATTTCTTTGGCCCTGTTTTCAAATTCATAACCGATTCCATTGGATTCAATGGTTTTTTCATGCCTGTACCAGGCAATACCTTCAACACCAACCTGGCTCAGCACACCGCCAAAGCAGCCATAGCGATCCAGCAGCAATGTGTCAACGCCTTCCCTTGCTGATGCAAGGGCTGCAGATAATCCACCGGGACCGCCACCCACAACCAGAACATCTGTTTCAGCCATTACAGGTATACTTCTGGCGGCCTCTTGTATATGTTTCATTATTTACTCCAGGTCTTTTCTAATCATTCACTCATTTTTTAGTGGATATATCTGCATCATAAACATGTGTGCCTACTTCCCGGTTATTTGTCAATAAAAATAACATAGAAATAACGCAGGCCTTAAGGGTGTAGGCATGCAGATATTATGGATAAAAATGGCTATTACCTGGAATTATTTACGATGGGACTTTCCCGCCCCCACAATTTGTGCAGGGGCGGGAAAGTTGAGGTTTAATCAAATCTAAACTGAGGTTTAACTGTATCTATAAGGCACACCGGCTTTGTGCATAACTTTAGAATAGTCTTTAAAGATTTGTACAACTTTTGCAGCTCTTGGGCTGCTTGCAGATATTTCATCCCAGTACTCTTCTGAATCTTTAACAACTGTATCCCATTCTGCTGCCGGAATCGTTGTCAATTCCATTTTCTTGCCTTCAGTACGGAGTTTGGCTTCTCCACCCCAATACCAGACCTGGCGGTAGTAGTGTGAGCTATCCATGGAAAGCTTGAAGATCTCCTGTAAATGCGGAGGAACTTTTGCCCAGCTTTTACTATTGGCAAAATATGAACCAAACCAGGCACCTGTAACATTATTCAACAGGGCATAGTTACAAACATCGGCCCAGCCGACTTCATAGGCTTCGGTAAATCCGCACCAGGCAACACCATCAAGTTCACCAGTTTGAATGGCCACTTCAATATCATCCCAGGGCAATGT
>Ga0209045_1002628_pt1 | contig 12833 bp, 10 predicted proteins | sample SaaInlLV_10m_DNA_4_FD_184664 | JGI IMG/M metagenome (GOLD analysis project Ga0209045, IMG submission 184664) | Marine microbial communities from expanding oxygen minimum zones in the Saanich Inlet - Saanich Inlet SI072_LV_200m_DNA (SPAdes) (version 2) | ecosystem: Environmental > Aquatic >...
ATTGCAGACAATATCTTCTCATCGAGAATGAAGCAATTTTCCCTACATTCTGGCTACAATCTGTTAATGACCCAAATCTGGCATTTCCCGTTGTATCCCCGTTCTCAGTAGATGAGAACTACTCTATTAATTTACAAACGCTTGATCTTGATGATATCAATTTGAAAAGTCTTGATGATGCCCTTGTCCTTACACTTATGGTAGTTCCTCAAACACTGTCATCAATCAGGACGAATTTGAGAGCCCCTATTATCTACAATCCTGAAAAAAAGGTAGCAAAACAGCTCATCCTATATGACGAAAAATACCCAATACACTATTACGTAATTGATGATGCAAATAATTAAGTATTAATTAGCAAGTGATTAATAACATCTAACCAGGAAGGTGAGAAATGCTTATACTAACAAGGAAGTTAGGTGAAAGCATCATAATTGATGACAATGTTCAGATTTCTGTTATAGAGATCAATAAGAATAACATCAAGATTGGTGTTAATGCGCCAAGAGATTTACCTATATATAGAGAAGAGGTTTACTTAAAAATCAAAGAGGAAAATACGCAGGCATCCTCATCCGGCATAATTGATTTTGTCGATTTCGCTAGTTCAACACTTGAAGTTTAAGAATACCCCTTCTTTTAACTCATTTTCAAATACTGCCACATCTTATTGCTTCTGTAAAGATTCACATGGATTATAATAATTTATTGTTTTTATAATCCTTCCTCATATTCAGATTTCTTTCCTCTTTTACGTTCTCCCTAGGTATTTATTTCCTGTAAATAATGCATAAATCTTATACACAACAGTATTTAATCAATAATCATTGGTTTAAAACAGAATACAACACGGACACCAATAGTCATAAGAGCAATCACACTAGCACTTAACAGGCGCTTTCATAAAAACAATAATCATATACCTATTAATTTATTTACGGCATGATTTTAGCTGTTGTATAAAGAAGAGTTCAATTCGTTTTAAAATTTTGTGACAAAAAAAGTTAATTGAAACTCAAAAAGGCACACATGGAATTTACTATTTCCTGAGTATTTTGGCTTCTCAAAGGATATAGAGATGAAGAAAGTAAATATCCCAAAGATTACCGGAATAGTTTGTACTTCAATACTACTTAATATGATTAATTTATCATTTGCACTTGATCACAAACGTACGGATCAGATTGAAAAGAGACTTTACTGGTCAGGATCAGACTCTCATATTGGCTACAAACCGGTACTAGATGAATGTCCAGATCCTGAATACGCAGAAGAGCATCATGAAAACTCTTTATATAAAAAGTGGTGCGAAGAGACATTTACAAATGGAAATAACATATATGAAGGATATAGGGATATTACCTTTAATATTAAATATGCTCCGGAAACAGATAGAACTGATAACTGGCAGACACCTCTTGAAACTGCAAGACGAGGACAGGGTGACTGTGAAGATGCGGTCTTTCTTTTCTTCTCACACCTCCCCCCCTCTCAGAAAAATGCTGAAATTGTCTGGGGGTGGGTAATTGACCGGCATGGAATTGCAAAGGCACACGTATGGTATCAACTGACAGACATCGATGGTAAAGAGTACATTGTAGAAGGCTTCTCAAATGGTTGGGATGGAATCATCCCAATCAGTATTGTAAAAAATAAAGAAACAAGAAAGCCAATCCTTAAGATTACACACTTAGAGGCAAGCAGATTGTTAACATTAATTTCAAGGCCAGACAGTTGGAATACTTACCAAATATTAGCGGACTTACACATGTCTACAGATTTTGTCAAAATCGAGAACGATAATAACAAAGATATTTCTCAAGATACATTTACTCGATACCATCTTGATACTCAACGTGTTAGAGTCAGGAATATGTCACACGATTATATAATGTCTTGGAATCAACCGGTTGATCATAGGATTGAAACTGCGATTAGTAAGGAAATATCAAAAATCTATAGAAAGCTTCATGAACTTTTTATAAGGTGTGAGGAACAAGCAGAAGGCAATAACAAGAATCAGCTGGTCACGTATGACTACACAAATTACTTTAGCGGAAATCTAAATTGAAGAAGATAGATAAAGGAGGCATCATGAACACCACAGAAAACATTTTTACAAATATTGATTTTTTAGAAACGGAATCTGCTGTTTCGCTAAATGCGACTGGTACACGTTTAGCAAAAGCAGGGGAAATGTTAGAAGCCGAGAATAACTTCTTAAAAGCAATTGATCTCAACCCTGATTATTCTCAGAGCTACCACAATCTGGGAATACTGCAAGCAACTCAGCAAAGAACACAAGAGGCAATTGTAAATCTTGAAAAACTCATTGAACTTGAACCAAATATTGCGGAACACTATTGCAATTTGGGACTTGTATATTATCTCGAAGGAACCTTTCATGAGTCTGAGTTGTTTTTCTCAAAAGCGTTGGAAATTGATAGCGATCATCCGGATTCTCAATTCAATCTAGGAAAACTACTTTTTAACCTGGAAAGAATTGATGAAGCGATTCCATTTATAGAAAGTTTTCTTAATATGAAAGTTTCAAACACTGAAGCAATGTTTATCCTAGGTATGTGTTTTCAAAAGAAGAATAACAAGGGAAATGCTCAGATATACTTTGAAAAAACATTAGATTTAGATCCAGGTCATCTAGAAGCAAGAAATATGCTAAGGGAATTGAACGGTTCTGACACTTAATTTGTAATGAGGTAATAAAATGGCTAATATTTCAGTAGTAGGAACAGGTTATTGGGGAAAAAACTTAGTTCGCAATTTTAATGAATTAGGTGTTCTGCATACTATATGTGACAGCAACCCTTCTACTCTCAACTCATTTCAGAAGCAATATCCGAAAGTGGAGATTCAACGCTCATTCCTGAATGTACTTCAGAATCAAGATATCGATGCTGTAGTAATTGCGACACCTGCAGAGACACATTTCAAAATGGCGAAGATGGCATTATTAGCCAACAAACATGTCTTTGTTGAGAAACCTCTGGCTTTATTTGTTAATGAAGCAGAGGAACTCCAGCAGTTAGCTCTGAGCCAAGACCTGAAGTTGATGATAGGACATATTCTTCTTTATCATCCTGCAATAATAAAACTGAAAGAAATAGTAAATTCTGGCGAACTTGGAAAGATCAACTACATCTATTCTAATCGACTGAATCTTGGAAAAATCCGCAGTGAGGAAAACATTTTATGGAGCTTCGCACCTCACGATATATCAGCAATGCTCTTTTTATTAGATGAGATGCCTTCCCAGGTTATAGCGCAGGGAGGCAATTATCTGAATCAGGATATTACAGACGTCACAATGACGATGCTCTCATTTAAGAGCGGCGTCAAGGGACATATATTTGTTAGCTGGCTTCATCCTGACAAAGAACAGAAACTAATAATCGTTGGCGACAAAAAAATGGCTCTCTTTGATGACACGTTAACCGAAGGCAAATTACAGATCCATGATAAAGGAGTTGACTGGATTAACCGTCAACCTGTCCCAAGGAAAAATGGAATTACTCTAGTACCACTTGATAATAGCGAACCACTTAAAGCAGAATGTGAACACTTCTTAAGTTGTATTGCAACAGATACAACACCAAGAACCGATGGTGAAAATGGAGTAAAGGTCTTAACGGTATTGAATGCATGTCAGGATTCTCTAAAACTCCATGGTGCCGCAATCGATCTTAATGGGAATAATCACTCGGAATTTTTCTTTGTTCATGAAACGGCAATAGTGGATAAAACAAGCATGGTAGGTAATGGAACAAAAATATGGCATTTCAGCCATGTAATGACAAGTGCAAAAATTGGAGATAACTGCAACATCGGTCAGAATGTCGTGATCTCTCCCAATGCAATAATTGGTAACAATGTAAAGATACAGAATAATGTTTCTGTGTATTCTGGAGTGACGCTTGAGGATGATGTATTCTGCGGCCCTTCTATGGTCTTTACCAATGTCATAAACCCCCGTAGTCATATTTCCAGAAAGCACGAGTTTCAAAATACACTTGTCAGGAAGGGTGCTACCATTGGCGCCAATTCTACAATAGTTTGCGGAAACACCATTGGTGCATATGCATTTATTGGCGCAGGAGCTGTAGTCACTAAAAATGTGCCAAATCATGCTTTGGTCCTTGGAAATCCAGCAAAGATTTCTGGCTGGGTCTGTGAATGCAGTAATCAACTATATTTTCATAATGATGTTGCAACATGTAGCAGTTGCGACAAACAATATAAAATGCATGAAGAAGGTATAAAATGCATTGAGTGTAATTGTAATAGTAAATCAGAAATACATAACAACAGCAATACTCATATTGGCTTCGAAAAACGATCTCATAATACCTATGGTAAGGAGTTAACGCTCCCGCAAGAAGCTGACTATTGCACAACACACTAACTGTCAACCCTTAATAAACAGAGGAGTCTGAAAATGAGCAATAAACTTAATGAAGGTGAAACATTATTTGCTGATGGCAAGATAGATGAAGCAGAAGCGTGCTTTTTATCTCTTGTAGAAAGCGGCTATTACTGTAAGGAAGCTTACAATAATCTTGGCGTAATTGCTTTTCAAAAAGATGATAAGGAGAATGCCATTGATTATTTTACCAAAGCACTGGAGATAGATCCTCTTTACAAGGATACGATTATAAATTACACTAACTTACTTAGGGAGTTAGATCAGCTACCAATAGCAATTCCATTACTGGAGAAGATTGCACAACTAAACCCTGATGATGAAGAGATCACACGTCTTAAATCTGATATATGTTCTCTGATGCCTGCTAATTTGGAACAATAAGTAAGTCATAGTAAATTAATGTTATAGCCAAAATCTATAACTTGATTGTAATGACGTACTTTTATAGACGAATACTTTTATGTAGATATGGATGTTATTATTTGAAAATTATAATCGTTTCCTTGTACATCAAGCCTGAAATCACCTTCTCCTTTCAATATATAAACCAAATTCTAACCACAATAACTGTTGTTTTATTATACACTTAATACATTAGTTTCCTCAGAAACTATTCACCTACAGTATAATCAGCGTATAACAATAAGGCGGTAACTACCTACAACGCAAACTGTTAGTCAAACACTTCAACCCTGCAGCTAATATGTTATTACATTGGCATGGGCTTAGCTGTAATTACTTCAACCATTCTATTCACACTTCAATACGCATTCTAACTGCTGAATAGATTTAATAGTTGAAAACGGGGCATTAAACAAATATGAATAATATAAGTGAAGGTGAGAGGCTTTTTGCTGAAGGCAAAATAATAGAGGCGAAAGAGTTGTTTCTAATGGTACTTGAGAATGGAAATAGTTGCAAAGAAACATACAATAACCTTGCAATCATCGCTATTAAAGAAAACAATATTGAGAGTGCCATTGAATATTTCACCAAGGCGCTAGAAATAGATCCTTTTTACAAGACTACAGTCCTTAACTACACTGATCTGCTTAGGACAATGGAAAAACCTGAAATAGCATTACCACTCTTAGAATCCTTCACTAAACAAAATCCACAAGACAAGGAAATCCAGCAACTTCTGGCAGAAATCAAATTAAAATATATAACTGTAGATGATATAAAAAAATATAACGAAGACGGTACTAAATATTTAGGTAATAACGAGTTTGAAAAAGCCAAGAAGTGTTATGTCAAATCGCTTGCTTTGAATGATAATCAGCCTGCCATTCGGAAAGGATTATTGCTGGCCTTAGACGCCATCCTTAAGCATAACATTAGTGAAACAAATAAAAATATTACCAGTACCAGGCCAAACTATTTCGATAAAGAAAAAGAGGTCAACCCTAAAAGAAAATTATTTCTTAAATATGTTCCTGAAAAATTGGTGACTGAGAAAACAGGACTAAATATTTTATTCATTTCTGATTTTCATGTTGCAGGTAATCAGGCACGCATGATGAAGTTCCTCAACAACCATACAACTCACAAAGCAAGGAGTATAGGATTTATAAAGGATTACCTTAACTATGGAGAAGATATTGTATTAGATACAAATGAACACCTTAAAGAAGTCCACGAGCTAATTAAAATTGCGGATTTTTTTCACTTTATAAGATTAAAACCTAATATACCAGAAATTGATTTAAATAAATATGTGAGAAAAGATAATTGCATGATCGATTACTTTGGGAGTGAAATTTCGTGTCACAAGGAAAAAGTTGTAGACTTTCACAGACAAACAGATTTTTTTGGATTAAATAAATATGATCATGATATGTACAAAGGTGCAGAGTTTATGATGTATCACATACCTACTATGTTTGACGCTTCAGAATATGACACTTATGAGACAGATCTTAGCTTTTATAAAAAACAGGAAATCATAATAGGACATTCTCCAACAAATCCAAATGTAAAAGGCACCCAGTATATTTTACCCATCATTGAGAGAGTAAACAAAAAAATACAGCAGAGAGTAAAAGTAAACCTAACTATGGGCAAGGTAAATACTGAAGCAATGAAAGAGAAGGAAAAGTGTGATATTCATATAAATAGTATAAACACTAATACCGCTACATACAGAAATGTTATTAGTGGCAAATGTTCAGGACAGAGTCCTCTCGAATCATTAGCCATGGGAAAAGTAACTATCAGCAGTCTGGATAATTTCTATTTATCATTTTATCCTGATGCGCCAATATTTACCTCAACAATTGAAGATCTTGAAAATCTTATTATAAAAATACTTAGTAATCCTGAAATGGTAAAAGAAAAGATGAAAAATACCAAATTATGGTTGAAACAATTTTCTCCACCATTAGTAATACAGAAATATCTGTATATTTATCAATATATTATTACCGGAAGCCAGTATGTCAATAGCACTGACAGGTTCTTTAAGACTTTCCCATAATATAGTAGATAATTTGAATAACCAATATAATAAGCAATAAGAACTAATTGATGTCAGATTCTGTAGGTTATCTTGAAATCAAAACAATGACAACCTCTTATTCCACTCTATGCGAAGTACATATTAAGGTGGTAGAAGGCAACACTTAAATGAAAAGCAATTTCCCACATTTTAACTTTCCAGAGCGCCTTACTATTGAAGTCACTAATACGTGTAATCTTGATTGTATTATGTGTCCCAGGCATAGCGCAGAGAATAACACCGGTTTCATCAAACTCGATATGTATAGAAAGATAATTGAAGAAGCCACACATCATCTTCCTATTACATTAGTACCGTTCTTTAGGGGAGAACCTCTTCTACATCCTGACATCTTTGAGATGATAGGAATTGCCAATAAATCTGGCCTGGGACCAATACAGCTTGCTACTAATGCGACACTACTTAATAGAAATACTTCTACAAAGCTTATTAAATCAGGACTAGACTTTCTCTCTCTCAGTCTGGACATTGATAATAAAAACTACAAAGCCACACATCTTGGAGGGGATTATGATAAAGTTATCAACAATATAGATAATTTCATTACCATAAAAAAGGAGATGAAGGTAACTAAGCCGGAGATTCAGGTATCTACTGTAGAGACATTTGATAACAAGCTTGGGCTGCGTAATTTTAGTGAATATTGGCTTGAAAGGGTAGATAGAGTACGTGTCTATCCGGCACATTCAATCAATGGTGCATTTGGCAGCCTGGATAGTAGTAATAAATATCCTGATTTTGATCAACGACTTCCATGTAAAAAAGTTTTTACTGATATTGTTATATACTGGGACGGAACAGTTGCAGTCTGTAATCATGACTGGAACAGAAAAGAATATATTGGAAATATACGAGACAACTCCATTCAGGAAGTATGGACTGGAAATAATTACAAAGAAATACGCAAAAGGCATATCGAAGGAAAACTTGAAAATGACCAGACATGCAAGGATTGCGATCACTGGAAGATGTATTATATCAAAGAAGGAAGCATTGGAACGTTGTATGAGAGAAGGAATAAAACCCTTTTACACTAAGAAACATAATTTGCCAGTCTAAATTACAATGTGTGGAATAGCCGGTATACTCAATTTAAATGGTGAACCTGTATCTCCTGTACTGTTACGCAGAATGACTGATATAATTGCACACAGAGGCCCTGATGGTGAGGGATTCTATATAAACAAGTGTGTAGGACTCGGGCATAGACGCCTTGCTATCATAGATACTTCACCTGCCGGACATCAGCCAATGATTACTGGAGATGAAAGGTTAGTTATTACGTACAATGGAGAAATTTATAATTTCCAAGAGCTGAGATTAAAGCTGGAAACCCTTGGATACCAATTCAGATCAAGGACGGATACAGAGGTTGTGCTGCACGCTTATGTAGAGTGGGGAGATGAATGTGTAAAGCATTTTAATGGTATGTTTGCATTTGCAATCTGGGATAATTTAAAACAGGAGTTATTTCTTGCAAGGGATCGTTATGGGATAAAGCCATTTTACTATGTCTATACTGGAAATACTTTTCTTTTTGCTTCAGAACAGAAGGCTATTCTGTCCAGCAATGACATTAAATGCGTGATTGATCTTGACGCCTTGCTTGAATATTTTACCTTTCAGAATATTTTCACAGACAAAACTCTACTTAAAGGAATTAAGATATTTCCGGCAGGATGTACTTCTCGAATTGCTTTTAAGGATTCTGGCCGCGAACTGACACCATCCCGTTATTGGGATTTTGATTTTAGAGAACCGGAAAACCAGTTAACAGATGATGAGTATCTGGAAGAGCTTGATTTTCTTTTACGCCAGGCAGTAAACAGGCAATTGGTAAGTGATGTTGAAGTCGGCTCATATCTCAGTGGCGGTATGGATTCCGGTTCTATTACATCCATTGCTGCAACTCAGCTACCATACATTAAAACATTTACATGCGGTTTTGATCTTAATTCTGCATCAGGACTGGAACTTGGATATGACGAGCGCCAAAAGGCTGAATTCATGTCATATCTTTTCAAAACTGAACATTATGAAATGGTATTAAAAGCCGGAGATATGGAAAGGGTTCTTTCCGAATTTGCATGGCACCTTGAGGAACCAAGAGTCGGACAGAGCTATCCCAACTACTATGTGGCACAACTCGCCTCTAAGTTTGTCAAGGTCGTTCTTTCAGGTATGGGAGGTGATGAAATTTTTGCAGGATATCCATGGAGATATTACAAGGCAGTAGTTAACGATAATTTTGAGCAATATGTAGATAAATATTATAGATTCTGGCAAAGGCTCATTCCTAATAATGAAATCAGTAATATGTTTGCTCCTGTCTGGCCTCAGGCAAAACATGTTTGGACGCATGATATTTTCCGTAATGTATTCTCCAGACATGCCAAAGAATTGACACGTCCGGAAGACTATATTAACTATTCTCTTTACTTTGAGGCTAAGACTTTTCTACACGGTCTGCTTGTTGTCGAAGATAAACTTAGCATGGCACATGGCCTGGAAACCAGGGTCCCTTTCTTAGACAATGATCTGGTAGATTTTTCAATGAAAATTCCGGTAAGATTGAAACTAAGAAACCTGACAGAAACAATAAGTATAAATGAGAATGAACCGGCTCCAAAGATTGATAAATACTCTCAAAGCACTAGTGATGGCAAATTACTTTTTCGAAGAGCAATGGAACGGTATATACCAAAAGAAGTAACAGATGGCAAGAAGCAAGGCTTCTCTGCCCCTGACGCTAGCTGGTTCAGGGGCGAAAGCATTGAATATGTTAAACGAGTAATCTTTAATAAAAATGCCAGGATTTATGAATATTTTGATCATTCTGTTGTTCAAAGACTGGTTAATGATCATCTTGAGCACAGACACAATCGCAGATTATTTATTTGGTCTCTTCTTAACTTTGAACACTGGTGTGAAAATTATTTATAATATTCATACTCTAAACTATATGAAGCCTTTTCTCAGGAGGATTAAAGAAAATGTACTGGTATAAATGTTTAGGCGCTGATAATCTGAGTGAAGGAAGTACTATTAATTTAATGTCTTCTGAATACGTTCTAAAGAATAACATACTAAGGCAAAAAAGATCGTTCTCGCAGAAGCAGAGCCAAACCAGAGATACCTTTGGCTATAAATGGAAGAAGAGAGATACTTACGATTCAATTAATGTACATGATCATTCAAGGAATTGGTTGAAGGAAAGGTATTTGAAATGTGAAGAGAACTCCTCGATTTTACAATCATTGATGCATAATGGTGCCAGGTTTCTGGATGCTGGATGTGGAGCTGGATTTTCTGCCTTGTTACTCTTTGAAGAATATATTAATAAGGTTAACTATCTGGGAGTTGACATTTCGAACTCTGTAGATATTGCAATTAAGAGGTTTTGTGAGCACAATATTAAAGGAGAGTTTTTACAGACAGATTTATTACATCTCCCTTTCTCTGGACCAACATTTGATATAATCTTCTCTGAAGGAGTCTTGCACCACACAGACTCTACAGAGAAAACTTTTAAATATTTAACAAGTTTGCTGATGCCTGGAGGAATATTCATGTTTTATGTATACAGGAGGAAAGGTCCTATTCGAGAGTTTTCAGATGATTTCATTCGAGACCACCTAAGAATCATGGATGATGACCATGCCTGGGAAGAACTTCTTCCTCTTACTAAACTTGGGAAAACCCTGGGAGAGATGAACATCAAAGTAAACGTTCCTGAAGAAATACCATTTCTTGGAATTCCTGAAGGACCTATTGATCTACAGAGACTATTTTATTGGTATATATTGAAATCTTTTTACAGACCAGAGTGGGACACCGAAGAAATGAATCACATAAACTTTGATTGGTATAGGCCTACAAATTGCCATAGGCACACACCGGAAGAGATCAAAAAATGGTGCAATGACAATGGACTAAAGATAAATAACATGGTTATTCAGGATTCCGGAATAACTGTTGTTGCTCAAAGATAAACGTTCTGTTTAAAGCGGAGTTGACATGAAAAATAAAAAAAATGCGTTAGATATATCTCAAGAACCATTTTCAAGTGAAGTTAACGATGAAGAATCAAAGGTATTGAAATTGTTGTTAAGGATATTTAAGAAGCTACGATTAAAAAAACTTAACACCTATAACAGGGTTCTCCCTTTTGGTGATTATTTTGTAGATAGATGCGAGAAAGCCAGGTTTCTGGGGTTTGGAGAAGGAACGAGTATTTATGACAATGTTGTCGTATTAGATGATGTAAAGGTTGGAAAGGAGACATGGATTGGACCTAATGTTATACTTGATGGCAGTGGATGCCTTGAGATTGGTTCACACTGTTCAATATCCGCAGGAGTACAAATTTACAGCCATGATTCTGTAAAGTGGGCAGTGAGTGGTGGCAAAGAGAATTATGAATATGACAAAACCGTAATTGGAAATAACTGCTTTATTGGGCCAAATGTAATAATAAAGAAAGGTGTTAGAATCGGCAAAGGCTCAATTATTGGAGCGAATAGTTACGTAGATAAAGACATACACGAAAATTCCAGGGCTTTTGGAAACCCAGTTGTTATTAAATCAATATGACATAATTTGCTTATGCTAAAGAATCAATGATAAATAATACATTATAATTTGTGCAAGATGAAGTTATGAATATGATTTAATTTAAATTTTTATTATTTCCAGAATTTAAAATAATACGTGGTTAGCTGTATTTCCTGAAAATAAGTGACTTTTATGCTAAAAGCCCATTTCTGTTTGTACGTAAAGCTGGAGAGATATGAATCATATTGCTAACAAAATACCAATAACCAAACCTTTCTTCAACTCTGAAGAGGAAGACGCAATACTGAGTGTGATCAGATCTGGTTGGCTTGTACAGGGCCCACAGGTTAGTAATTTCGAAGACAAATTCAAGAAATTTATTGGAGCAAGGCATGCACTGGCCACCACTTCCTGCACAACTGCACTTCACCTTGCTTTGCTTGCTGCCGGAGTCAAACCAGATGATGAAGTCTTACTCCCTTCTTTCACTTTTGTTGCAACGGCAAATGCAGTTGAATATATTGGAGCCAAACCAGTTCTGATAGACGTTGATCTAAATACATTTACAATTGCACCATCAAAAATAGGAGAGTATTTAAACAGCAGAAGCCTCCCATCTAATTCTAAGCCTCGCTGCATAATTCCAGTCTCTCTGTTTGGCCTGTGTGCATATATGGATGAAATCAATAAGATAGCTGCAGAACACGGTATTCTCGTAATTGAGGATGCTGCGTGCGGTCTTGGTACAAAAAGAGAAGGTTGCCATGCTGGAACAGAGGCTTTGGCAGGAGTCTTCAGCTTTCATCCTCGCAAATCAATTACAACAGGTGAGGGCGGAATGCTGGTGACTAATGATGATAATATTGCTGAAAAAGTCAGACAGATGAGGGATCACGGAGCATCAAAATCAGACTTGGAAAGGCATTTGAAAGAAGGTGGCTCACTGCTTCCTGAATATAATATACTGGGATTCAATTACCGCATGACCGACCTTCAGGGTGCCATCGGTACAGTTCAAATTGACAAGGCAGAAACCATAATACAAGGACGACAGGAGGCAGCTGCCAGATATGATAACCTTCTGAAGGAAATCCCTGAAATAAGAAAACCATTTGCGCCTGAAGGTTACACACATTCTTATCAGTCATATGTGTGTCTGTACAAGGCAAATAGTGCAGAACTTAGAGACGAAAGCAGTATTGACTGGGACCAGGTTGAAAAGTGGAACAGAGAACGTAATAGACTGATGGCGGAATTGGAGAGCAGTGGAATATCTGTTAGACAGGGAACTCATGCCGTCCACACGTTAGGATACTACAA
>Ga0209045_1002631_pt1 | contig 12817 bp, 11 predicted proteins | sample SaaInlLV_10m_DNA_4_FD_184664 | JGI IMG/M metagenome (GOLD analysis project Ga0209045, IMG submission 184664) | Marine microbial communities from expanding oxygen minimum zones in the Saanich Inlet - Saanich Inlet SI072_LV_200m_DNA (SPAdes) (version 2) | ecosystem: Environmental > Aquatic >...
CTGCTACCTTTTACTAATTCTAAATCTGCTCCATAGCTTTCAATTTGCCTGATTTTTTCTTTGGAGGTTTTTTCTGGAACAAATATTTTGCATGCAATGGCTGATTTTGCTGCATAGGCAGCTATTGAGCTCGCTGCATTTCCTGATGAATCTTCAATAATACTGGAAACGCCAAGTTCGTTCAGCTTAGAAATCAAAACACTGGCTCCTCTATCCTTGAACGAGGCTGTAGGAAATAAATAATCATGTTTGATATGGAATTTAATTCCAAATAATTCGTTTTGTTCCAAGGATGTATATCCTTCACCAAAACTTATTTTATACTTACTTGAAACAGGTATGGCACTTTCATAACGCCAAAGTGAGGGAGTACTTTTTTTTATTTTTTCAAGAGGAAATTCAGCTACAAAATCAACATCTAATAACCCACCACAATCACATCGCCAAAGCAAACTAGCTGAACCATATTTTCGATTACAACTTCTACAAAAAAGTGAAGTATTCATTCGTATTAAAGAGAATTAATCAAGTTCGTGTTCCATTTGTATGTATACTTGCTTAAGTGTAGAGGACAATTTAGGAATCAAATCGTTCAATGATTCAATGTCATCTTGATCCTTCCCGATTCGCTCAATGGTTCTAATATCAGTTTTTAATGATTCAATACCCATTAAATCGATTGAGGATTTTAACTTATGAGCCATGGCACCAACTTGCCCATAATCCTTACTATCAAAAGATGAATTCAGTTCATCCATTGTTTCTGCCGAAGTTTCTAAAAACAATTTAACAAACTCTTGCAATGCAACTTTATCAGCACCAATCATACTAATAAGATTCTCGAGGTTATATAGCTTAATATTCTCTTCCATAACAAATAGTTTTAAAATTACTTCATTTTAATTTCACCAGTCTTAATCATCCGATAAATCGTTGATTTTCCAATATCCAGCTTCTTTGCAACCATTAAAATGTTATTGTCATACTTCTCCAAATAATGTAATATTATCTTCTGTGTGTATCCTCTCAGTGTATTTTCATCGAGCAGAAAATCAGTCATTGATCGGGTAGAATTAAAAGAAATATCTTCCGCTTCAATAATACTTGTATTTGACATAACAGATGCCAATTCAACAATTGCCTTCAATTCGCGCACATTACCGGGATAGACATACTTTGTCAATTTCTCCTGTGCCTCAACCGAAATGGTCAGTTTTTCCAACTTGTTCTCTTTGCAAAACTCATCGACAAAAAACTTTGCCAAAATTAATATATCATTTCCTCTATCCCTAAGTGGTGGTAATTCAATTGGCAGACCTAACAAACGATAATATAAATCTTCCCTAAAATTACCCTTCTTCACCTCCTCTGCCAGATTTTTATGTGTTGCTACAATTACTCTGACATCCGTTTTAATAATCTGATTTCCTCCAACTCTGGTTAATTCCTTCTCTTGAATAACACGCAATAATTTTGTTTGCATGTTTAAATCCATTTCTGCAATTTCATCCAAAAAAATGGTTCCCTTTGCTGCTTCTTCAAATTTACCAATCCTGCGAGCTGCTGCACCGGTAAATGATCCTTTTTCGTGTCCAAACAACTCACTTTCAATAAGTTCATTAGGAATGGCCGAAACATTAATGGCTATAAAAGGTCTTTTTCCCCGAGGTGAATTATAATGGATTGCTTTGGCTACCAACTCTTTTCCTGTACCTGTTTCTCCAGTTACCGAAACCGTGATATTTGTTTTTGCAGCCTTATCCATTAATTTGAATGACTGCCATATAACATTACTTTTACCTTTAATTATGGTATTGAACTCATATTTTTTTCCAATCTCTTCCTTTAATTCAGATATTTCTTTTTTCAGACTGACGTTTTCACGAATATTTTTCATGGTATTCCACAGTCGGTCTTTGGTGTCTTCATCTTTAACAATGTAATCGTATGCACCTTTTTTTAGAAGATCGACAGCAGTTGAAACATCTTCCTGACCGGAAACGATAACAACCGGAATCTCCGCATTGTATTTTTTAATTTTTTCGATTACTTCTAAACCAGTCATATCAGGAAGAGAATAATCTAAAGAGATTGCAGATGGTGCTTTATAGAGTGCATTCACACATTCAGCCCCTGTAGAAAAACGCTCGACTTCGTAATCTGGATTTAAAGACAAATTAAAAGCCAGCAATTCACCGTACATGGTGTCATCTTCTACGATAAAAATTTTAAAAGGATCCATTAATTAATTGAATTAAGTTGGATATGCTAGAATTGAAACGAATTCCAAATTACGAAAATTTTCTTAATTTTAGAATAATTGAATCAAATAGGCAAACATTATTTCCAGTATTGGGAAAAGCTATCTTATATAAAGAAGTTCGGTTTAGGGCAAATATATCTAAGCAACTCATAATCTAAAACTTAATAACTTTTTCTCGCATGGCATAAAAATGGAAAAAGAAGTAGCGAACCGGAAAAGTATTTTACATAATGAGTCCAGAAAAGAGACCACTGATATTTATTGTTGACGATGATCCAATGTATCATAAAATGATCTCACATAATCTTAAAGCAGAGAACTTTGACAATGTTATGACATTTGAATCTGGCGAGGAATGTATAAAGAATCTTGATAAAAAACCTGAAGTTATTATCCTCGACTATGAAATGAAAGGAATAAATGGAATTCAAACACTAAAAAGTATTAAAGAGTACAACAAAGATATCAAAGTGATTCTTTGTTCCAGTCAGGAAGACATGAATATCGTATTTGACTCATTGAAATTTGGAGCATTCAATTATGTCAGAAAAAATGAGTTTGCCTATAATAAGATTAAATTCTTGATGAAAAACATACTTAACTAATTTCATTATTTCTAATTGCAATTTGTGCTGTATTGATTAAATGATTGTTTAAGAAATAGCTATTTCAATTTTTGAACTAGCCATCTTGCTATTCTTCTATCTACTAATTAGAATTATCTAATTTACCTGAACCTATTGCTCTTTGATGCAATATCAAGCATCAACTTATAGCTAATTTGCTAACATTATTCCCTAAAGAGCATTTACACCTAAAGCACTGAAAATCAACACATTTGATTCATTCAATCCACTTATGCATGATTATTGTTTAGAACTATTCAAAATAAATTTTAATGAAAAAGTTAATATATACCTTAATTATTATCAGCATGGCTAGCGTACTAAGTGCTCAAAATTCTGTATCATTCTATTCACTAAAAGCAAAAACAATTGATAATCAAGAATTTGATTTTTCTACCTTAAAAGGAAAGAAGGTTTTAATTGTCAATACAGCTTCAAAATGTGGCTTTACTCCTCAATACGAGCAGCTGCAGGAGATACATAAAAAGTATGGAGGAGAGAACTTTGTTATTCTGGGATTTCCTTCAAATGATTTTGCACGACAAGAGCCCGGAAATGAAGAACAAATTAAATCATTTTGTCAAGTAAACTATGGAGTAACTTTTCAGATGATGTCGAAAGTATCTGTAAAAGGCAGCGACCAGCATGCTGTGTATAAATGGCTAACGGGAAAAAACAAAAACGGCAAAATGGATTCCAAAGTAAAATGGAATTTTCAAAAATATTTAATTGATGAAAAAGGTCAATTAATTGAAATGTATCCTTCGAATGTTAAGCCAAATGATGATAAGATAATAAGTTGGATTAAGAGTTAATTTCAAATTCATTATTACTATGTATTAATGAATTCTTAATTTTACAAGCAAAAACACATTAAAATGAAAAAGTATTTTATCGTTTTTGCATTGTTGATGCCTCTTTTTATTTATTCTCAAGACTTTTCTGAGTCATTTGATAAAACGCAAACACTTTCCTGGATTAGTAAAAACATTAAGCCAACAGGAAACACGTCTAGTATGCGATCATTGAAAACGCAGGTCACCTACACTGAGAATTTTTTTGATAAAAATGGAGCAGCAATTTATTCATTTGATTTAGCCAAAGTCAGTTTTTCAATTGTTGGAAAAAAAGTGCGTGTCAATTGTAGTTCAGGTTCATGCATTAGCTACACCTACAAATCAGCCGGCAATAAAGATGTTAAAAACTTAAGCTCATTCGATCTGGAAGCTAAAAACTCAGTCAGTCAGCTTAATCAAGCATTGAATCATTTAAAGAGGAGAGTCGGCTTGTAATTTTTCTAATGCAGCATTTTTATTTTCCCATTCCTCGAATTTTGTAAGTAAATCGCTGTTGATTTTGGTATAGTTCTGCATCACCTTCGATGACTCAGCATAATCATCATAAAATTCTGGTTTTTGCATAATCAGGTCGAGTTCGGCTATCCTTCTATCAATGGCTGCAATTTCAGCTTCTGCTTTTGAAACAGCATTTTTCAATTTTCGCACTTGCTTTTCATACTCTTTCTTTTGCTCGTACTGTTCCTTATTTCCCGAATCGAGATTACTTAATTTTGTGTTTTTCGAACTCTTTGTGTTTTTATTTGATTCAAATTCCCTAAAAGTTTGCACACTGTGTTTGCTTAAAAACTCTGAAACATTGCCCAAATGCTCCTTTATTTTTTTATTCTTAAACTCAAATGTACGTGTGGTTAATCCTTGTAAAAAATCCCGATCATGCGATACCAATATCAAGGTTCCATCGTATTGCAATAAGGCTTGTTTCAATACTTCTTTCGCTTGAATATCCAAATGGTTAGTTGGTTCATCCAGTATTAATAGGTTCACAGGTTTGAGTAATAGTTTGGCTAAAGCAAGACGCGATTTCTCACCTCCAGAAAGTACTCTTACTTTCTTATCCACATCGTTTTCATCAAATAGAAATGCACCTAATAATCCACGAACTCTTGATATATTTGACCATTCACCAGTAGCCACATCTTCAATGGTTTGCAAAACACTTAAGTTATCGTCCATGCTTTTTTCCTGAACCTGAGCATAATAACCCACTTCAACCTGATGCCCACTTTTTAATGTTCCATCAAAAGCAATTTCATTGATAATCATTTTAACAAGTGTTGTTTTTCCCTCTCCATTCTTTCCTACAAAAGCTATCCGCTCCCCCCTTTCAATAACAAATTCCAGATTTTTTAGAATTACGTTTTGATCATATTTTTTTGAACATCCTTCAGCTTCTAAAACGATAGTACCTGAGCGTGGAGCAGGTGGAAACCTAAAGCTGATCTGACTTTTATCGACTTCGTCATATTCTATTCTTTCGATTTTATCCAGTCGCTTTATTTTGGACTTTACTTGTTTAGCTTTTGTATTTTTTGCCCTAAATCGTTCAATAAAACGTTCTTGCTGTTCGATGTATTTCTGTTGGTTAAGTGCGGTAGCATATTGCGACTTCAGACGCTCGTCTCTTACTTCAAGAAACTTGCTATACGGCAAATTGTAATCGTATATTTTACCATTAATTAGCTCAACGGTTTTGTTGCAGATATTGTCCAGAAACATCCTGTCGTGAGAAACCATTACAATAGCTCCAGAGTAATTCTTCAGGAAATTCTCCATCCACAAAATGGACTCTATATCTAAATGGTTGGTTGGTTCGTCAAGTAAAAGTAAATCAGGTTTGCGCAATAATATCTTGGCTAATTCAACACGCATTTGCCAGCCTCCACTAAACTCAGACATATTGCGATGAAAATCAGTTTCTCTAAAACCAAGTCCTTTCAATATTTTCTCAATCAGCCCATCATTCTTCTCATCATCCAAAAAGCTCAAACGTTCAGTTTTCTCATTCAGCCTATCTAATAAATTATAATAACGGTCAGATTCAAAATCCTCAAAATTTTCTATTTCACTATTTAGTTTATCAATTTCTTCTTTGAGTTCAATAAGCTCATTAAAAGCTGTACTTGTTTCATCGTATACACTTTTGTGCGATTTATTGCGAAGTTCTTGCGGCAAATAGGATACATATTTCTCCTGAGGATAACTAAAAGAACCTTTTTCTGCTTGTTGAAGTCCAGCCATAATGGTTAAAAGTGTTGATTTACCTACACCATTTTTTCCTACTAACCCTATTCTATCTCTGGCATTTATCAAAAAAGAAATATTATTGAATATTTCAATCCCACTAAATGACACACTTAATCCACTAATTGAATACATGAAATGCTATTTTTTTGAACAACAAAGATAAAATATGCAAGCCAAGTATTGGTGAGGCTTGGAGTTTAATTATTCTTATTTGGAACATAGTCAATATGTGGCTAATTCACTGTCGAGTAATTCATTTGACCGATTAGGATTTTTATGAATACTAAAAACCCAAATTGTTAATAATAATTAAAATTTTTCGAACCGAAAATTCATTCAATTCTACTATTTTCGAATGCTTTACGAAAGGCAAAAATCAAACAAATGAAAAAGTATTTATTACAAGTTTCAATTCTTTTATTTATTGTAGTTGGCTTAAGCAGTTGCGGGAAGTATGACGAAGGACCCAGTTTATCATTAATGTCAAAAGTTTCCCGCATAACGGGCGATTGGCAAATCGTTCTGCAAAACAGCCAAACTGTATCAGATGTTGTAGTTTGGTCCTTTAACAAGGACGAAAGTTTTACAAGAAGTTACAATGGTCAAGCTAATGTAAATCCAGCTATTTGGAGTTTTAGTGCAGACAAAGAAATCATTGAAGTATATTATCTTAATGATGATTATACCGACTATTACAACATTATTCAACTCAAGAATTCATCTATCATTCTTGAAATTGATAATTCGGGAACAATAACCCGATATGAATTTGAAGCAGCAAAGTAAGTGAAAGCCCGAAAGGGCTTTTTTTTTGCCATTAAAAAGACAAAGTAAACACAGTCCCCTCCCCAGGCGCTGAAATAACAGATATACTGCCTCCATGCAATTGCATAATTTGGCGCGAAATGCTTAATCCAATGCCACTTCCTTTTTCACGCGTTGTAAAAAATGGTGTATATATTTCGTCAATAATATCTGCATTCATTCCAATTCCATTGTCTCGTACCTGAATTAAAGTCTGACCACTCTTATGCATAAATGCCCTGATATCAACAACTCCATCGGCAATACTATCCAAAGCCTGTATCGAATTCTTTACCAAATTAATAATAACTTGTTCCAATAGTTTTTCATCTGCTTTCAGTTGCAAACTCTCTGGATTGACGGTACACATGCATTTAATTTTTTGTTCGGCTAATTCCTTTTTCATTAGCCGGTGTACATTATCAAGTAACTGATTAACAGGTAATACTTCGATAACCGGAGTAGGAATCCGAGTCAGGTTTCTGTAAGTATCCACAAAACTAATCAGCCCCTTGCTCCTTTTACTGATCGTTTTCAATCCTGTAAGCACATCATCAACAACTTCTGGATTTATAACTTTATTTTTCGTTTGCTGCTTTTCTGTTTCCAACATTTGACTGATCGTAGAACTCAATGAGGTAATTGGTGAAATCGAATTCATAATTTCATGTGTGAGTACTCTGATTAGTTTTTGCCATGCTCCCAGCTCTTGTGCATCCAATTCACTTTTAATATCCTGAATGGAAACCAATTTAACCAGATTGTTTTCCATTTTCATTTCAGTGGCTCGAATCGATAATTGTTTTAGCTCATTTTGTTGTTGGATTTTCACCAATCTGGTCTCGGAATTTTGAATATTACGAACAATGCCTGACAGTGAACTATCAATACGGTCTAACAATGAAATGTTAGGTAAATATGGCATATTTAAAATATTCTGTGCGGCTTTATTAAATATGTCTACCTCTCCTTTTTCATCAAACGAAATAAGCCCTACTCCTAAATGTTCAACAAGCGTTTTTAAAAAATTATGTTGGCTTTCTTTTTCAATACGTGCTTCTTTGTACACCTCAATAATTTGATTGAAACTTTTATGCAAATGCCGGATCAAAACATCTTTTTCATTTTCATTAAACGATTGTGTCAAATCTTTATTCTTGATTGATTCGAAAAATCGATTGAGGCTGTAATTGGTTCGATTGATATATTGTATCAGACTAATAATGATACCGATCAAAACAATCAGCAAAACACACACAGTTATATATTGTTTGTTCATAAACAATAAAGTTGCAAAAACGGCAATTGCCACAATAATTGCTATTCGCAAAATGATTAAAATGAAAAATCGTTTATATGCCATAACGGTCAATCTTATTATATAATGTAGCCCTGGAAACACCCAATTCCTTAGCAACATGACTCATGTTACCTCTTAGCTTTAGCAATGCTTTTTTTATCAATACCTTTTCCATTTCCTCAATGTTCAGGGATTGGATATCATCCATTTCGTTTCGTTTCGAAGGATGAAAAAGGAAATCATCTGCTTTAAGTACATCCAATTCCGAAAGAATTACAGCTTTTTCAATAGCATGTTCAAGTTCACGGATATTACCCGGCCATCGATAACTTTTTAAGTGATCCAAAGCAGATTTATTAATTTTAAGATTTTGCTTTTCGTACTTCTTAGCATATCGAGCTAGAAAATGATCAGCAAGTAAAGGTATATCTTCGGTTCTGTCTCTCAAAGGTGGCAGTCCAATTTGAATTGTATTCAAACGATATAATAAATCCTCTCTGAAAGTTCCCTCGCTTACCATATCGTGTAAATTCTTATTGGTAGCTGAAATCAGCCGAATGTCTATTGGAATTGCTTTGGATGATCCAATTCGAAATATTTCACGATTCTGGAGCACAGTTAATATTTTTGCCTGCATGGCCAGGGATAAATTTCCAATCTCATCCAAAAACAAAGTTCCACCACTGGCTACTTCAAATCGTCCAGCCCTGTCTTCTTTCGAATCGGTAAAAGAGCCTTTCATGGAGCCAAACAATTCGCTTTCAAACAAGCTTTCACTAATGGAAGACATGTCGACAGAAATGAACACTTCATCCTGTCGTTTGGATTGACGATGAAGCTCACGGGCAACTAACTCTTTTCCTGTTCCATTTTCACCTATAATAAATACATTCGCTTCGGTTTTAGCCACCTTTGATATAGTTTTGAAAACGTCCATCATTTTTTCTGACTCTCCAATGAAGTTGGTGTATTTTTTATCACTATCCTTTTTGAGTTGCTGTTGTTTCCCTTTTAACTTATTTATCTCCAATTTGGATTGTCTTAACTTTAATGCAGAATGAAGAGTTGCCAGCATTTTCTCATTGTCCCATGGTTTAAGTACGAAGTCAGTTGCTCCTTCCTTAATGGCTTTTACAGCCAATTCAACAGCCCCATAAGCAGTCATCATTACTACCACGGCTGCAGGATCTTTATCCAATATAGTTCTTAACCAATAAATTCCTTCATTGCCGGTATTCAGGCCAGCACTGAAATTCATATCCAGCAATATCAGATCATAATTGTCTTTTTCAAGAAGATTTGGTAATTGAATCACGTTTTTCTCTGTAATTATATCGGCAAAATGCTGCTTTAATAAAAGCTTAAGCGACATCAGAATATCTTCATCATCGTCAACAATTAGTACTTTTGCTACTTTCTTGTTCATTTGATATTTTTATTTATTTCAAGAAACTAAATTTATCTTATGCAAGTTAATAAAATGTCCAATAATTAGACAACTTTGTAAAATATTTTAACACATCGATTCTTTGATATAACATAAATACCCTATTTAAAACACTGTAATTCTGCTAATTATATCATCGGCATAGCACTTGAAAGATTTATATAGCAATAGTTGAACAAAATATACCAAATCAAAACTGAGATAAAAAAATGATAAAATTTCAAGATCTGACAAAATCATACAAAAGTTTAGAAATTGAAACACTGGCTTTGCATAATATTAACCTGGAAATCAAACAAGGTGAATTTGTTTCGATTATGGGGCCAAGTGGATGTGGCAAATCAACTTTGCTCAATATCATGGGTATGATAGATTCATGTACCGCTGGATCATATTATTTTAATGATCAGCTTATTAATAAACTTAGTGAACGAAAGCGGGCTGAGTTACGCAAAAACAACATTGGTTTTGTTTTCCAGAGTTTCAATTTAATTGATGAGCTAACAGTTTATGAAAATGTTGAACTTCCTCTGATTTATCTAAAAATAGCAAGCAGCGAACGCAAGCTAAGGGTAACTGAAGTTTTGGAGAAACTTCAATTAATCAATCGAGCCAATAGTTTTCCTCAACAACTATCAGGTGGCCAACAACAAAAAGTTGCTATTGGAAGAGCAATTATTAGCAAACCTAAGCTTATACTTGCAGATGAACCAACAGGAAATCTTGACTCCACTTATGGCAAAGAAGTAATGCAAATTTTGAGTCGATTGAATGAGGAAGGCACTACCCTGATCATAGTCACTCATTCCGAATTTATTGCCCAGTACAGCCAAAAGAAAATATTGCTATTTGATGGACGAATCTTATCCGAAACCAATTTTAATTCCCCGGAAATAACAACTAATTAGCATTATGTTCAGGAATTATTTCATTACGGCCTATCGCACATTTATCCGAAACAAGACTTTTTCCTTTATCAATATTTTAAGTCTTACGCTTGGTTTGGTTGGCTTCATGTTTATTTTGCTTTACATTTATGACGAACTAAGCTTCGATAAGCATAATGATGATTTTAATCGCATTTTTCGGATAGGTAATTCCGTCAACCATCAGGGTGTTGGAGAAGTTTCTTCCAGTGTCCCTTTTCCAATTGCTCCTTATCTGGAAAAGGAATATCCTGAAATGATTGATGAAGTTGTTCGATTTTTCAATTTTCAAATACCCAAGTTCTTTATTCAATACGATAGCATTAAAGCATTTGAAAACAGAGTGTTTTTTGCAGATTCCAATGTATTTGAAATTTTCAAGGTTGAATTCATCAAAGGTAATCCAGATAGTGCATTAGCAAATCCATTTACAATGGTTATTACAGAAAGTATGGCTAAAAAGTACTTTGGTAGTGCTGATCCAATTGGCCAATACATTCTCCTGGATGATGCAATAAAATTCAGGATAACCAATGTTGTAAAAGATCCTCCTTTGCAATCACATTTTCATTGGGATTTTCTATCATCGATGTCAACTGTAGATAGTATTTACAAAAGACCACAAAAAAGCTGGATTTGGAATCCATGCTGGACCTATGTGAAACTAAATCCAAATTTCACCAAAGAAGAACTTCAACATGCTTTAGATCAAATTGTAGTTGATAATTATTCAGGCGATGAACAAAACTACATATCCTTTTTCCTACAAAACTTAAAGTATATTCATTTATCATCTGATCTTGCTTATGAAATAGAACCCAATAGCAGTATACTGAATATTTTATTATTGGCAGGAATAGCTTTATTCATCCTGATTATTGCTTGTATCAGTTTTATGAATCTGGCCACAGCTTTTAGTGCTGCGCGTGCCAAAGAAATCGGGATTAAAAAAGTATTAGGAGCAAAACGATCGCAATTAATTTTCCAATTCCTAACAGAAAGTATTTTTCTTTGTTTCATATCGCTTTTCTTGTCCTTAAGTATAGTAGAATTGGTTTTACCCCTTTTCAATGAATTTGCTGATAAGAGTATTGAATTGAATACACATTACCGATTTATCTCTGTATTTCCATTATTCATTATTTGCATACTTACTGGATTTATTGCAGGTTTTTATCCTGCCTTTTTCCTATCCAAGTTCGAACCAGTTAAAGTATTAAGAATCAAAAGCGGCAAACTCTCAACGGCCAAATTCGGACGAAAAATATTGGTAATCCTCCAATTTTCAATTTCCGCAGCTATTATAATTATTACGCTAATTGCCATGAAGCAGGTTAAATATGTTGAGCAAAAAGACCTTGGCTTCAATCATGATGAAATTCTTATTATAACTTCTGCTAATTCTTTTGCAGCTTATTATTTCGATAGCATTAAACAAGACCTTTTACAAACAAATGGGATAGTTTCTGTAACAGCATCCGATTACAGGCTCGGTATTAACCACAACACACATGATTATTCGTTATCGGAAGAAAAAGATGAAGACTGGCTTTATTACCCAGCTTTAATGGTGCGAAATGATTTCATTAAAACTTATGATATTGAATTGGTTACAGGCAGAGATTATAGCGAAGATTATGAATATGAATCGTATAATTCTATTCTGATTAATGAGTCTATGGTAAGGCATCAGGATTGGACGAACGAAGAAGCAATTGGAAAAACATTTCATAGCAAGGGGCAAAATGAAAAAGTAATAGGTGTTGTAAAAGACTTTCATGTACAATCCCTGCACATGCCAAAAGGACCCTTTTTACTCGATATGATCCCTCCTTCCAATTACCAGGTTTCATGGACAAATTATATCAGTGTGCGACTTGAAGATGAAGATATTGATGCTTCCATAGTTGCTATTGAAAAAATATGGAATAAATATGTTCCTAACCGGCCTTTTGAATATTCTTTTTTAAAGGATGATTTGATTGCACAATATGAATCAGAAAATAGGTTTAGCAGTATCGCTGGAATATTATCCCTTTTAACAATTTTTATAGCAGCACTGGGGTTATTTGGATTAACATCCTATTTAACAGAGCTTCGAACCAAAGAAATTGGCATTAGGAAAGTACTTGGTGCCTCCAACACCAATATCATATTTTTATTAGCAAAAGAATTTGTATACCTGATTTTGTGGTCAAATTTATTGGCTTGGCCATTGGCTTTCTTATTTTTAAAAGTTTGGTTTGCTAATTTCGCTTATCAGGTAAATATAGGCTGGGAGCCTTTTGCATTCTCTGCAATACTTACTTTTGCCATTACAGCTTTAATCACGATATACAAAGCCATT
>Ga0209045_1002635_pt1 | contig 12805 bp, 14 predicted proteins | sample SaaInlLV_10m_DNA_4_FD_184664 | JGI IMG/M metagenome (GOLD analysis project Ga0209045, IMG submission 184664) | Marine microbial communities from expanding oxygen minimum zones in the Saanich Inlet - Saanich Inlet SI072_LV_200m_DNA (SPAdes) (version 2) | ecosystem: Environmental > Aquatic >...
GTTACCGTTTTTAAAGAAACAACCGATAGCGTAGTAAATGAGGGAGTAAATATAACGTAATCATGTGATTTACTGTTCACTGTTCACAGTTCCCAGCTCACCGATCACCGTTCACAATTCACAACTCACTGACCACAGATAACTGTTCTCACTTTTTTTCAAATAGTCAATTATCAATTCTCAATTCAAAAGTCAATTTTCAATTTCAAGGTGAATTTGTTAGTTTTTTCAATAGTCAATAATCAATAGTCAATTCTCAATGTTAATGTCAATAATCAATTATCAATTATCAATTTTAAAGTCAATTCTCAATTTCAAGGACTTTCCGACTTTTTTTCTTTTTTCAATAATAAATTGTCAATTCCCCGCCGTTGAAACAGCTTTTATGGAGGAGTTCTAATTTGCTTATATTTTCATTTGGAACTCTTGGAAGAATTAAACAATTTAATAATATGTTTTTAGCATGAATAGGTGGGTATTTTTATCGCATCAGTTAAACCTAAAAGAGTTGAATTTAGGTAACTTATAAACATCATAAATGAATAAAGTAACGGCATTATTACCCATGAAGGAGCACTCTGAAAGAGTGCCTAATAAAAATCTAAAATTATTTAATGGGAAACCGCTATACCACTCAATAGTAAATCAACTAATTTTAGCTAAAAGAATTAATAAGATTATTGTTGATACGGATTCAAATAATATTATAGATGATATTAAATTAAATTTTAAAGATATTATGGTAATAAATAGACCTGAAGAAATACAGGGTGACTTTGTTTCAATGAATAAAATAATTGAATATGATCTTACTAAATCAGATGGTGAATATTTTATTCAAACTCATAGTACCAACCCGCTTCTAAAATCTGTTACAATTGATAAAGCTATTGAACAATTTTTTAATAATATTCAAAAACATGATTCATTGTTTTCAGTTACAAGGGTACAAACCAGATTTTATGATAAAGACATAAACCCAATAAATCATAATCCCAAAGAATTGAAAAGAACTCAAGATTTAGATCCTTACTATGAAGAAAACTCTAATTTTTATATTTTTTCAAAATCTTCATTTAAAAGCTCAAATAATGAAAGAATCGGAAACAAACCAAATTTTTATGTTATGAATAAAATTGAGTCAATTGATATAGATGATGAAAATGACTTTTTAATTGCCGAATCGCTAAAGGAAAAAATGGACCAAAATGAATCTTAAAGAAAAACTCACTAAAAATAAATTATCCATTGGTTCCTGGGTTACTATTGGACATCATTCAATCGTTGAGATAATGGCTTCTGCTGGATTTGATTGGCTAACTATTGATATGGAACATAGTGCAATTACTCTTGAAAAAGCCCAAGAACTTATATTGACAATACAATCAAAAAAAATGACCGCTCTTGTCCGTGTAGGCAAAAACGATGAATTAATCATTAAACAAGTATTGGATGCGGGAGCCGACGGCGTCATTATCCCAATGGTATGCAATAAAGCAGATGCAGAAAGAGCGGTTAAGGCGGTAAAATACCCCCCACAAGGAAACCGTGGAGTAGGGTTGGCAAGAGCACAAAATTATGGAATTGGTTTTGAAGAGTACAAAAGGTGGTTAACAGATGAATCAATTGTTATAGCTCAAATTGAACATAAAGATGCAGTCAAGAATATAAACGAAATAATTGATGTAGAAGGCATTGATGGGTTAATAATTGGGCCTTATGATATGTCAGCATCATTTGGAATACCGGGTGAATTAAATTCTCCCATTTTGTTAGATGCTGTCAAAAAGGTTGAAGAAGTATGTGTGGCAGCAAATTTTCCCCTTGGTTATCATGTGATTAAACCAAACCATCAAGATATAAAAGAAAAAATTGATTTAGGATATTCATTTATTGGATTTAGTCTTGATTTCTTTTTTTTAGGAGAAAAAGCAAGGGAAGAAATGGAGAAAATAAAGAATGACTAAATTGAAAAAAGCGATTGTTTTTGGTGGCTCGGGGTTTCTTGGTAGTCACATTGCAGACTCCTTGACTGAAAAGGGTTTTGAAGTAACAGTATTTGATATCAAGGAGTCTCCTTATTTAAAAAATAATCAAAAAATGATCGTTGGAGATATCTTAAATACAGATAGTCTGAATGATGCGATATCGGGAAATGATATTGTTTATAATTTTGCGGGCATCGCGGATATAGATGAATGCCATAAGAACCCGGTAGAAACGGTTAAATATAATATTCTCGGGAATGCCATGATTATGGAATCATCCGTGAAAAATAATGTTTCAAAATATTTATTTGCCAGCTCGGCCTATGTGTATAGTAAATCCGGATCATTTTATAGAATCAGCAAACAGTCGTCAGAATTGTTTATCGAATCGTATTCAGAACAGCAGGGGATTGATTACGCCATATTAAGATACGGTTCTCTCTACGGTGAAAGGGCGAACAGGAAAAACAGTCTTCACCGAATGATTGATAGTGCCGTGCGCGAAGGTAAAATTGATTATTTTGGAGATGGCTCAGAAACTCGGGAATTTATACATGTGAAGGATGCAGCAGAATTAAGCGTCGAAGCACTGGAAGACAAATACAATGGCCAAATATTAATGTTAACCGGAAGTAAATCTATAAAATATAGAGAACTGTTAGATATGATCAGTGAAATGTTTCAATCCGATATAAACGTTGCCATGCATCCTTCTGATTCAGCCACTCATTATAAAATGTCACCCTATTCCTTCAATCCCAAAATGGCGAAAAAATTAATTTCAAATCCGCATATTGATTTAGGTCAGGGGATATTGAATTTGATAGAAGAATTGCATAAAGAATTTCATTCTAAATAAATGCCCGCCCAATTCGTCAAGAATGGATAACACAAAAATAACTCAAAATAGTCAAGAGTTCGGTGATGTTATTGCAAAGGAAATTGTGCGCCTTATTCAGAATGAAATAGAGGAAAAGGCTTCTTGTTATATAGCTGTGTCAGGCGGATCAACACCTGTTCCGGTCTTTAAAATATTGGGATCTGATCCTTATCTAAATAAAATCGATTGGTCAAGAGTGCATGTATTTTTTATTGATGAAAGATGTGTAGAGCCGGAAAGTAAGGAAAATAATTTTCAATCCTGCTACTATCATTGGTTAAAAAATATAAAAGAAATTAGATATCATAGAATTAATGGCTGGATAGATCCCGATACAGCTGCTCAAGAGTATGAGAATGATATTGCAAAAACAATTCCATCAAAGGGTGCGATACCAAGTTTTGATTTAATATTTATGGGTATCGGTAACGATGGACACATTGCTTCGCTTTTTCCTGAGTATGATTTTGATAATAAAGACCAAGGCTTGGTTAGACATGTGGTTGTTGATTCTAAAATTCAGGACAGAATTACCATGACAATCCCTCTACTGAATAATGCAAAAAATAGGATTTTTGGAATTATTGGATATTCAAAAAAAAAGATTTACTCTGATTTATTATCCTCAAAAAATACAAACTATCCTGTCTCACATTTATTATCATCCGATGCTACGGATCTATGGGTTTTACAATAAATGAAATACAGGAATATCATTTTTGATTTTGATGGAGTTTTAGCTGAGTCAGTCAGTGTAAAAACCCAAGCCTTTCATAATATGTTTAAACAATATGGTGCAGATGTTGCAAGCAAGGTTGTTGAGCATCATAAAGCCAATGGAGGAATGTCCCGGTATGAAAAATTCCCTTTTTATCATAGGCAATTTCTGAATACGGATTTATCTGTTGAAGAAATTGGCGAGTTATCTGATCAATTTTCAAAAATGGTTGTTGAGGGCGTGATTAACGCTGACGAGGTAAAAGGTACATCTTGGTTTTTAAAAAAATATGATAAACGATGTAAATATTGGATAGTGTCCGCAACGCCGGAGAATGAAATCATTAAGATTGCAGATAAAAGAGGGATTGGTGGTTTATTTGTTAAAATTTATGGGTCACCCAAGAAAAAACCAGTTATCGTTAAAAAAATTCTTACGGATCATAATATATCAAAAAATGAAACTGTATTCCTTGGTGACGCAATGAGCGATTTTGAAGCAGCCGATAAAAACAAAATTGATTTTATGCTCCGTTCAACATCTGAAAATGCAAGTTTATTCAATAATGAAAATATCAAACGTTTTACTGATTTTATTGAATTAGATAAAATATTACACAAAGAATGAGAATTTTACTTACAACAACCTCTTTTCAGGATACTCCGGGCAAACACCACGATGCATTGAAAAATACCGGATTGGAAGTGGATACCCTAAGAGGGCCCATACCTGAGAAAGAGCTTTTACCAATTATTGCAAAATATGATGGTGTAATTTGTGGTGACGATTTCTACACAAAAAGAGTTTTGGAAAAAGGAAAAAAGGGAAAGCTGAAAGTATTGTCAAAGTATGGAATCGGATTAGATAAGATTGACTTAACCGCGGCTGAAGAATTAGACATAACAGTAACAAATTGCCGTGGTGTGAATCATTTTACGGTGGCTGAACATTCTTTTGCATTAATGTTAGCATTTTATAAAAATATACCAGATCAGATTAACTTTACTCGTAATGGCGAATGGAAAAGATTTACAGGCCGCGAGATCTATGGAAAAAAAATAGGTGTGGCGGGTTTAGGTAGAATTGGAAAAGAGATATTAATTAGGGCTAAGATATTTGGTTTAGAAATTTTTGCATTCGACCAATTTATAGATGAAAAATTTGTTGAAAAAAATGATGTAACCATTTGTCGAACATTGGAAGAACTGGTTTCTAATGTTGATATTCTTTCTTTAAATATGGATTCTAATGAAAGTAATTACCATATAATTAACCAAGATTTGCTTTTTAATCATGTTAAAAAAAGTCTTTTAATAATCAATACGGCCAGAGGTGAACTTGTTGATGAATCCGCAATTATTGATGGGATAGAAAAAGGAATAATCAGCGGATATGTAACTGATGTATTAGAGCAGGAGCCAATGGACCCCATCCATCCATTTAGAAAAATGAAAAATGTTTTGATTAGTCCGCATGTTGGTTCGAGAACTTTTGAAAGTGTTGAGCGCCAGGGAATAATGGCTGTTGAAAATTTATTAAAACACTTTTATTAGTTATTAAAATAAAAATTCATAAAATATTTAGACGCTTCTGGACATCCCCTACTTTAACAATGTGGGGAAACAATATATCCAGGATTCTAAGTTTACTTGTTATTACTCCATTGGTACTTACAAGGTTTACCACTCCTGAAGTTGCAATTTGGTATCTATTTTCAAGTTTTATTGTTCTAGGTGCTCTTATTGATTTTGGCTTTTCACCAGTTATTGTCCGCCTTGTTTCTTATGCAGCAGCTGGTTCTAAGTCATTACAACCCAAAAAAGACACTATTGAAATTGATAAAAATGTAAAAAAAGAAATTAATTGGGAGATGCTGGAAAAACTATATGGAAGTATAAATGTAATCTATACAATATTGTCCCTTGTATTATTTCTTCTACTTTCTACTCTTGGTTCATATTTAGTAAGTAAACAATTATTGTTGTTGGAAGATTCTGATTACTATTGGTCAGTTTGGACAGTTATGTGTTTTGGTTTATCAATAGGCTTTTATGGGAAAAGATATGATTCTTTATTAAAAGGATTAAATTATATTACACTGGTTAACAAATGGGAAATCGTAACAAATTTATTTACAGGAGTATCTTTGCTGGCAGTACTACTCTTGGGTGGTGGGATTCTTGATCTAGTTCTATGTACACAAATTTGGGTAGTCATTAATATTTGTATTAAAAGAATTATCACTAAAAGAATACATGGAGGTAGGATTTCTATATTTATTAAATATTACATCGAAAAATCTGTTTTAAATAAAATATGGTCACCTTCTTGGAGGACGGGAATTATTACAATTAACAGTCATGTATTATTACAGTTTTCAGGTATTATATATTCTCAATATGCGAACGCCGTAGAATTGGCATCATATCTATTTTCATTAAAATTGATGTCTATTGCCAATCAATTATCATGGGCACCTTTTTATTCAAAAATTCCCATTTATTCGAAGTTAAGAATACAAAATAAAATAGATGAACTATATAGACTCTCTTGTAAAGGGTTAAAGTTCTCACTGCTGGTTTTTTTATTTATATCTATTAGTATAGGCTTATCGGCTAATTATGTATTAGAACTAATCCAGGCAAGTACAAACATTGTTCCATATAAGTTATGGCTATTAATGGTAATTGTATGGTTTTTAGATAGGCAGAGTGCAATGCATAGCCAGATATATATGACAACAAATAAAGTACCTTTTTATGTAACATATTCAGTGTCAGGTGCTATATATATATTACTTTTATTTATTACTATTGAAACTTACGGAATGTGGTCTCCAGTCATTAGTATGCTAATTGCAAATAGTATGATTAATAATTGGTGGAATGTTAGTATATCACTGAAGTCACTAAATAAATCATTTAATGATTATTTTAGACATTATTTATCAGCACCACTATTATTGTTAGTATTATATATCATTATAATTCTTATCATTAATTATTGATACCTACTCTAACATTCAAATAGTTACATGGCCATAGAATAAGGAAAATTGTAAATGGGAAAGATCAAGGCTTTATTAAAAGAAATAATAAATTTACTTGGAGTTTATGACCAGGCTTTACTTTTACAGCATCAAGTAAAACGTTTCATATTAGGTTATTATGGTGATAAAAATATCGATATTAAAGATATAAATATATTTCATATAACTTTAAACAAAATAATCAGAATAATTATCAAATATTGCCCGCTATTTGTGGAGATAAGTGTAGTGAAGACAATCTTTTTTCATTAAATCCTTTTAGTAGCCTAGATAATAGAGTGGTTGGTAAAAAGGGTTGGAAATCTATTACTGTACCTCAGATTACTATTGATAAAATCATTAATGAATATTTTGAAACAGGCAATGTATTTATTAAAGTTGATACTCAAGGTTTTGAATATAAAGTAATATCTGGTGGTAAAGAATTTTTTTCAAATCATGATAACTGGTTAATGAAAATGGAGTTTGGACCTAAATGGCTTTTGTCACAAGGCACTGATCCATTAGATCTATTGAATTATTTAATAAGTAATTATTCAGTAACTGAATTCCCGAGTTGTAGTAGATATAAAGAAGCGGAAATTGAAATGTTATTTTCTAATGAAATTAAATTGGAAGAGGCGGCTGATTTTATATCGTATTTAGTTTTATTAGATAAAAATGACTGTGGTTGGTGCGATTTATTTATTAGAAGTAAAATGGTGAAAAATTAAAATGGTAAAATATTTCTATTATTTATTTAAATACAATCTGGGGTTAAGTTCATATAAAATTAAAGTTATTATCCTATAGAAAGTATTAATAATGAAAAGATATTTACGTGGTTTCATTTATGTTTTAGTTGATTATGCCTGTAGAGTAGTCTCTTGTTTCTATAAAGTAAAAAATCTTAAGAAAAAGAAAATCCTGGTATATACTGATTCAAGAGGTTTTGAGATTAGTAGTATTAAAAATAGAAAGAATCCCTTTGGATCATATATTGGCTATTTCATTAAAAATTATAAGGTTGATTATTATTTATGCCGTGAGAAACATACTACCATTATTGATTTCTTACATCAATTTCATAAGAATAGAAAAAATTATGATTATATAATTATACAATTAGGTGTCGTTGATTTTTCACCACGGCCAAAGTCAATGGTGAAAGATATATATAATGTTAAAAAAAATATAGTCAAAAAATTATTTGATATTAATACAATTGAAAATCATTTAAAGACTACTAGTACTGATTATTACGAAGGGAAAGAAACTCTAAGCTTATATTCACTTGCTATGGCTGAAAATTATATCCTTCCAGAACTATTGAAAATCGATAATCTAATTTGGATTGGATGTAATAAAGTCCTGCCTAGTTGGGATGGTAATTATCCAAGAAAAAGACCTAAGAATATGTATATTATTGAAGATTACACACAACTTTTTCATAATAATTTACAACATTCAATTAATATTCTTGATTGGGATGAAGAAGAGATTAAGCAATATACATGTGATAATATTCATCTCACTGAAAAAGGAATGGAGTATCTACGCCAGTCAATTTTATCAGTAATTGATGAAATGTGAAAAGATTGATTTTAAATGATGATTAGTAAACTAAGATTACAAAGGATTCTATTAATATCATCAATGTCATTAATGACAATTATATATAAAATTCAAATTGGAAGTATAAGGAATTTATTTCTAGTGATTTTTATCAGTGCGTTATGGTGTTTAATATATTGGAATAGACGCAATCTATTATTTCATTTAAAGTACATTATTTCTTTGAAGCAAAAGTTAGTTAGTTTCACTATTGTTTTATTTATGATAATGATATTTATGTCCATTGTTAGGGCTAGCGTTTTTGGATTTATTAGCATCCAATTTGCTATTAATTTGGTATTTACATGGTTAACATTCATTATTCTGATAATATCATTGATTCCAAGCAATGTTGAAATACATTCGGGATTTCATGCTGTAAAATACTTTCTTTTTGCACTCCATTTTTATATAGCTTTAAATGTTATACTACATATCATGGGATTATCTGGTTCTATGGATATTTATAATGATAGGTATGGGAAGGCACTTGTTTTGGGATATTTTGGATTGGAAATGGAACGCATATTATTTCCTCTAGCTCCTGGCATAACTAGTTTTGGAATTATTTCTGGACTATCATTTATAACTGGCTATTATTTTTTAAAGAGAAAAATTTATAATAATAAAATAATCGCAATTTTAGTTATCATTACGAGCTTTTTTGCATTGATAACTACAGATAGTAGAGGTGCTATTTTTTCAGTAATTATTACCCTTATACTAATATCATTATACACACTTTCTTTAAATAATAAAGGTAAGTACTTAGTGTTACCTATATTTATTCTATTGTCACTATTTACTTATAATATATTAATAAGTATTCCCAACTTTTCAGTAATGGAAAGTTTAAGTCGGGGTGAAGATATTGCTTCTGGAAGAACAATCATTTGGTTTCATACTTTTGATTTTATTAGAGATTATAATTTATCCCATCTTTTTGGCTATGGATATATGGGGCACGTTGCATCCAATTTATCTGAAAGATATAAATATTTATTTTTTGGTTGGGATACATCAACACCGGAGAAAGTCAGTCTACATAACGCGCTACTTCAGATATTTATAGATTATGGCTATATAGGAACCTTATTATTTGTTGTAATATTATATTTTTCTTTGAAGTATTGTCACAGACTGTATAAACATTCCAAGTACTCTCCAATTATCGCATTTTTATCAGTGATTATATATTTATCTGTATCTGGATTATTTTCTTTATCTTATAATATATATTTTTTCCACTGCTTTATACCATTTTTGGCAATAGTTATTTTATTTAGTTTATTACCAATGAAAATAGATAGACAAAGTTTTATTAATACCTCAATAATATGATAAAGAGATTATTAAAACTATTATTGAGGAAATTATATAAAATGAATATTGTTCATTATAAATATCTTGAAGAGCCATATTTCTTTATCAGGCCGAATAAAAAGCGTATTAGAGCATTAAAGAATAAATACAAGGGTGAGCGATGTTTTCTTATTGGCAATGGCCCTTCATTAAATAAAATAGATATAGCTAAGTTGGGTAAAGAATATTCTTTTGGTGTGAATGGCATATTTTATAAAACGCGAGAAACAGGGTTTTCACCATACTTTTATGTTGTAGAAGATTCAAGTGTTATGAATGATAATCGAAGTGAAATAAATAATTATGAAACACCGTATAAATTTTTCCCAACTATGTATAAACAATATATAGATAATAAATCTGATGTAATATTATTTAATATGAATAGAGGATTTTATGAAGAAAAAAGTCCAAACTATTGCATACCGAGATTTAGTACTGATTGTTCAGAAAAAATCTATTGTGGTCAGTCTGTCACAACAATCAACCTTCAGCTAGCATATTATATGGGTTTTGACAAAGTATATTTGATAGGAATGGATTTTGATTATAAAATTCCTAAATCTGCCATTGTTGATGGTAAGGATATTCTTTCAACCGAAGATGATCCCAATCATTTCCATCCAGAGTATTTTGGCAAAGGTAAAAGTTGGCATGACCCAAAACTAGAGAATGTATTAATGAACTATAAATTGGCAGATATGATTTATCAGAATAGTAATAAAAAAATAATTAATGCAACATTTGGCGGCAAGTTAGAAATTTTCCCAAGAGTAGAATTCAATTCTTTATTTTAGACAATTTGAAATTTTCTTTAATTCTTGCTACTTATAATACACCTGAGAATTATCTGATTAAATTTATCAATAGTATAATTAATCAGAGTTTTCAAGATTATGAGCTATTAATAATCGATCAAAACAAAGATGATCGTGTATTGAATATTTTATATAAATATGATTCATTAAAGTATAGATATATCAAAACAAATATAGTCGGCTTATCACATGCAAGAAATATAGGACTGAATGAAGTTTCAGGTGATATTATCTCATTTCCCGATGATGATTGCAGTTATCCTGATATTCTATTATCTGATATAAATGAATATTTGAAAGACAACGAACATTATGATTTTATTTCATTAAAAACTCTGGATGAGAAAACAAATGAACAACTATCGTATACTCCCTTTCTAAAACCAACAATTATTAATAAAACGAATATATTTCATAGCGTTACTTCTATAGGCTTATTTATAAGGAAAAGGAATATGACAACATTACCTCAATTCGATGAAAAATTTGGATTAGGATCCCAATATTTTAGCAGTGAAGAAATGGATTATGTACATCATCTAATTCTAGATGGTTATGATGGGATATATTTGCCGTATTTTTTTGTTTTTCACCCAAAACTCCCCGAGCTTTTTGAGCCTAATGTATTGTATAAAATAAAAAATAATTCATTAGGACATGGCGCCTACTACAAAAAACATTTTATTAAGAATGGAATGTTGTTTAAATGGATTGCAATTTCAACTATAATTATAAGGCCATTGGGCGGTTTGTTTTTATCAATTTTATCTTTTAATAAAATGAATTGTAGAAAATATTATTATATATTCATTGGAAGACTTGTAGGATTTATACGATACAATAATGATAAGTAAATTAGTATTAGTGTAATATTCTATAAATTTAAAGACAAGCCAGTAATTTTGGTTTAGACAATTTAGTTCATTCTCCGAGATCATTATGAAAATATCAGTATTAATGAGTGTATATGAAAATGATGACCCAAATTATTTTCGTAATGGTGTTGAAAGCATAATTAACCAAACAATGTTACCCAATGAAATTGTTTTGGTGATTGATGGCTATATAAATAATAAACTTGAAATCATTATTGATGATTTTGTAATCAATTATCCCAAATTATTCACAATAATTAAATTAGAAAAAAACGTTGGTCTATCATTGGCTATGGCAAAAGGATTACCAAAATGCAAAAATGAAATTGTTGCCAGAATGGATGCTGATGATATTAGCATTCCTCAAAGATTTGAAATTCAATCAACCTATTTAAATGATAACCCCGATGTCTCTTGTGTTGGTAGTAGTTATGCACAGTATGATAATGAATTAAAAAAGTATATAGGCTCTCGAAAATTGCCTTTCGGTGGAATTGAGTTGATATCTTTTTCAAAGCTTAGGACTCCAATTAATCATGCTACAATTATGTTCAAAAAAAGTGTTGTTTTAAGTATAGGGGGCTATCCCCCAATAAAGCATCCCTTTGAGGATTGGTGGCTAGCTAACGCATTGATCAAAAATGACTATAAAGTTGTAAATCTTGAGATGGATTTGGTTAAAGTTCGGGGGGGTAAATCTTTTATTCAGCGTCGCCATGGAATAAAATATGCAATAATTGAAATGAAAAATTTGGGAAGCATGTATCAAAATGGATTGATTGATTTTTTTTCATTAATTAAAAATATATTTATTAGGTTTCCAGTAAGAATCTTGCCATTAAAATTGAGTAATAAAATTTATTCTCTGCTAAGAATTAAGAATTAATCTATGTCAGGAAAAGAACATTCACTAATTGTTGGTTCAGATGGTTTTATAGGAGCTCATTTAAGGGGTCACTTATTAAAAAATTATTTTGAAATTGATATTAGTCATCCTGATGATGATGTTAAATATTGTGATATTCGCAAACCTATTAATTGTCACGTTAAAGATGTTTCAATTATATATAATTTAGCTGCCGTTCATAAAACTCCCGGTCACGAATATCATGAATATTTTGAAACCAACATAAAAGGGGCTGAAAATATCTGTGCTTTTGCCAGAGCAAATAATATTAATACAATTGTTTTCACCAGTTCCATAGCTCCTTATGGAACATGGGAAGATGAAAAAACAGAAGAGTCATTTCCGTTACCCACTACTGCTTATGGTAGCTCAAAACTAGTAGCAGAAGAGATTCACAAACGATGGCAGGCAGAAAAACCAGATGAAAGAAAACTTATCATCGTCCGCCCCGGGGTAGTTTTCGGCCAAAATGAAGGTGGTAATTTCACCCGTCTTTACATAGCTATGAAAAAGGGGCAGTTTTTTTACCCGGGCAGGAAAGATACAAAAAAAGCTGCCATTTACGTAAAAGATTTAGTTAGGCTCATGTGTGAAATGACAGAAAAAGAAAAACCG
>Ga0209045_1002640_pt1 | contig 12797 bp, 9 predicted proteins | sample SaaInlLV_10m_DNA_4_FD_184664 | JGI IMG/M metagenome (GOLD analysis project Ga0209045, IMG submission 184664) | Marine microbial communities from expanding oxygen minimum zones in the Saanich Inlet - Saanich Inlet SI072_LV_200m_DNA (SPAdes) (version 2) | ecosystem: Environmental > Aquatic > Marine...
ACTATTTCAATGTTTTCTCCTCCTTTCGATGGCAAAGATATAAAAGTACTTAAAAATATAGTAGATTATAAAAAGAAGAAGAAGACTGTATACGATAAGATGATGAATAAGTCTGTTAAGGAATTTAAAAAAGAAGAAGGCAAAGAGAAGAAATGGTTTGGTTTGCGAAAAAAGGATGGAGATGACGCTGAACCGGGCGAAGATGAAGAAGGTGACTATATTCCGGAAGATCAGAAGATACTGGTACTAACAGATGAAGGAAGAGAGAAGATCAGAGAAGCACGAAGAAAGGTAACTGATGAAGAAAATGCTATTATAGACAAGATTGTACTCGATGAGAAACTAATGGTACTGCAAAGATTAAAACTTGATGGGTTAATCAGTGAGGAAGAATTTGAAAAAACGAAAGCTGAAATAATAGAAGAAAGCGGAATGTCTCATTGAAAATTATAGTAACAAATGATGATGGAATATACTCGCCAGGCATCCTGGAGCTAAAAAAGGCTATGGAATCGTTAGGGTCTGTTACTCTAGTTGCGCCGGATGTGCAGAAGAGCGGAGTAGGGCATTCAATAACATTTAGTCATCCCCTTAGAGTAAGAGAAGTATATGCCAATGGTGATTTTATTGGTTATGGTATAGATGGTTCTCCGGCAGATTGTGTTAAACTTGCAGTTAGAGAAATATTGAAGGAGAGATCTCAGTTGCTGGTTTCCGGCATAAATATTGGTGCTAATGTCGGGATAAATGTATTATATTCCGGGACAGTAGCTGCAGCAATCGAAGGTGCTCTTCTAGGTATCCCTTCAGTCGCACTCTCTCTGGAGATTTCTGAGTCAGCACCTGATGTCAAGGGAGCCGCCGAGACAGCAAAAGATATTATTGCCCTTATCATGAAGAAGGAGTTGCCAAGAGGCACGCTACTCAATGTCAACATACCTAATATATCGAAGGACAAGATAAAGGGCGTAAAGATAACAAAACAATTCTCTGGTGATTTTGACGAACATTATGAGAAACGGACTGATCCACGTGGTATTGCATATTACTGGCTGTCTGGTACAGGCTGGCCGAAGGTAGATGTTATTGGTACTGATATGCATGCACTCAAAGACGGCTACATCTCAATAACCCCGCTTAGATATAATCTGACAGATAATGCATTCTTAACAGAAGTGGAGTCATGGGAATGGAATACATAATAGTTTCGTTTCTTACTTTATCTGTTCTTTCCTCATAGTATATTCCTTTGCTACCTTAATCCTTTTCTAAGTTATTTCTCCTTTAGTTTTTTTATAGACATCTGCGTTAAATTAGTATCATTCTTTTAGTGTCAATTCGTGCCTTTTGTCCTAGAGAAATTAGTGTATCAAATCTCTAAGCCATCAAGCGCAAATCACCTCGCATAATTTGCTCTTGATTTTATATTGTTTAAATCGTAAAGTACGCCGATAAGATGGGTTATGTAATAATCTGTAGTTAAACAATATTATCAGTAACTGTTAATAGTCTGATTCTTACTATATTTGAAGAGCAACAATTCTCTGAGACTTGTATCTTATTTTGATATTATAAATATAAGTAATTTAAAAATCGTTTATCGTCTTAGTAATGGTTTTTTCGTGATGAAGTAATTTCCATAATGCTTGATGGACAACATATGACCTTTTGAATCCGTGATAAATATATGAATGCAAAACCAAAAATTCTTATAATTGACGACGACAAAGATCTTTGTGAAAGCATATTAGACATCGTCGAACTTGAATCTTACTCAGTTGACACTTCTCACACTGCAGCAGATGGTTTAAAGAAAATAGAGAATAACTTCTATAATATTGTTCTGCTAGACATGGAACTGCCAGAATCTGACGGGCTGACAGTACTTGGAAAGATCAAGGAGGTTTCTACAGATACTGAAGTAATCATCTTCACCGCTTATGCAGAGATGGATACTGTAATAGCAGCGATGGATAAAGACGCATTCTCTTTCCTTCCCAAGCCGTTCGAAATACCATATATTCTGACAACCATAAAACGAGCATTGAAAAAACAGCAGCTTCTACACGAAAACCGCATTCTATATCAAAAAACTATTGATGAAGAGAGGGAGTGGGAGGACACCTTTGATTCCATTTCAGATCTGGTTAGTATCCATGACAAGAATCTAAAAATAATCAGGTGTAATAAGGCCGTTAAAGAAAAACTTAATATTGAATACCGGGATATTATCGGAAAGAAATGCCATGAGGCGTTCTATGGCAATATTGACCTCGGGCTGGAATGTCCCTTCGTAAGATGTATGGAGACAATGCAACCTGAATCAACAGAAGAAGAGTGTCTGGGCGGTACTTTCATAATGTCGTGTTATCCCAGGTTCGACAAGACAGGGCAATTTAATGGTGTTGTACATATTGCAAGAGATATCACTGCACGCAAACAAGTAGAACATGCAATGAACACACTTGTTGCTACTGCCACCAAAAATGAAGGGGAGGAATTCTTTGAGCAGGTTGTCAGCGGTTTGTGCGATTGGCTTAATGTAGATTGCGTGATACTAAGTCAACTAGTTGATGAGAATAACCAAACGGCTCTAGCCATGAAAAGGGATGGACAACTTGTAAAGAATTACTCTTATGAATTACAAGGAACACCATGTGGTAACATTTTGAAGAAGGGGTTCTGCCACTATCCAGAAGGGATTATTGATCTGTTTCCTGACGATGTGGAGCTTGCCCAGTGGAAAGCGGAGGGTTATGTTGGTCTCTCATTGAAAGACAAATATGGGAATTGTATAGGAACTTTATGTGCTCTGTCACACCATAGGTTAGAATTACCTCCCGGGGCAGAGAATGTTTTCAATATAATTTCTGCCAGAGCCTCGGTAGAGATTGAACGTATGAAGGCAGAGAAAAGAGCAACAAGCCTTGCCAGTGTAGTTGAGAACTCTTTAAATGAAACATACATATATAAGGCAGACACGCTTAAATTCCTTCAAGCGAATAAGGGAGCAAGAATAAACCTGGGATATTCAATGGACACACTCAGAAAACTTACTCCACTGCACATAAAACCAAAACTTACTCAAGAATCCTTTGAAGAACTAGTAGAACCTCTTCGTTCAGGAGAGAAGGACTTTATAGTATTTGAAACCGTTCATCAGAGGAAAGATGGGTCTTTGTATAATGTTGAAGTACATCTCCAACTAACTATATATGAATCTGTTTCTGCCTTTCTGGCTATCACACTTGATATTACAGAACGCAAGCAACGTGAACTAACACTCAATAAGACAGAAAACGAGTTACTAAAAAGTAATCAGAAATTCAGGGCAATATTTGATAATACTTTCCAATCCATTGGTTTGCTGAAACCTGATGGAACACTTATAGAATCGAATAAAGGTTCACTTGAATATGCAAATATTAAATACTCTGACGTGATAAACAAACCATACTGGGAAACAGCCTGGTGGTCGCACTCTGCACCCCTTCAAAGGCTCTTACAAAAATCAATCAAACATGCCAGTCAGGGTAATTTTGTGCGCTTTCATGCCACACACATTAAAAAAAACGGTTCACAGGCATACGTAGACATTTCACTGACACCTGTCAAGGACAAGGAAGGAAATGTAATATTTATAATTACGGAAGGCAGAGATATTACCGAATTAAAGATTGTTGAAGAGACAGTGCACAAGCTGTCACAGGCCATTCAGCAAAGTAATGTAATAGTCGTCATTACTGATATAGAAGGTAATATCGAATATGTCAATCCAAAGTTTTGTAAATCAACAGGTTACGAATATAGTGAGATCATGGGGCAGAATCCACGAATGTTGAAATCAGGTGAAACATCAGATGAAATTTACAGAGAATTGTGGAAGACTATAACCTCAGGCAATGAATGGAGAGGTGAATTTCATAACAAGAAGAAGAGCGGTGAGTTCTATTGGGAGAATGCCTCTATATCACCAATATGTGATAAGGATGGAAAGATCATAAATTTTCTTGGAATCAAAGAGGACATCACCGACAAAAAGCTTGCAGAGCAGGCATTAATAGAAAGTGAGGGGAAATCCCGAATAATAAGTGATGCGGCTAATGATGGTATTATTATGATTGATAATGATGGCTTAGTTTCGTATTGGAATAATGCCGCTGAAAAGATATTTGGATATTCAAATAAGGAAGCAATAGGGGAAAAAGTAGTAAATTTAATTGTTCCAGACAAGTACAGACAAGCACATTTACAAGGTTTTAGCAAATATCAAAATACAGGTGTGGGCCCGATTATTGGGAAGACTGTGGAATATACAGCAATAAGAAAAAATGGAGATGAATTCCCCATTGAACACTCAATCTCTGCCGTTAATATAAAAGGTAAATGGCATGCGGTAGGTATATTAAGAGATATCTCAGAACGTCTTAAAACTGAAGAGCAATTGAGAATATCATACAAAATGGCATCTCTCGGTCGATTGACAGCTGGAGTATTTCACGAGTTACTTAATCCTGTTAATATTATTTCGTCCCATGTTCAATTACTATTAATGGAAGCAGAGAAAGGATCAAAGACAGAAGAGGATCTGTGTTCTATTCAGGAAGAGATCAGTCGAATTGTAAAGATTTCTGACAACTTATTAAGGTTCTCAAGAAAGGGAGGAACAGAATCTGATAATATCAAGATAAACGATTTATTAGAGAGCACAATCTCCTTACTTGAACCAGATATGAAGCTTGAAAATATAGTTATTTTCAGGAAGTTTGATGAAGGTTTACAACAAATAACTGCGAGCAAGGATCAATTAAGACAGGTATTTCTAAATTTATTGACAAATGCAAGAGATGCCATGCCTGATGGAGGCACAATAACAGTTAGTACTGAAAACATAACGGGAGAAGAGGCTACCTTTATAAGAGTTAAAATTTCTGACACAGGATGTGGAGTTGAAAAGAGTCAAATACATAAGATATTCGATCCGTTCTTTACAACTAAGAGAGAAGGTAAAGGTACAGGTCTTGGTCTGAGTACATCATACGGAATAATAGAGGATCACGGAGGCGCAATGAGTGCAGAAAGTGTAGTAGGAAAAGGTACAACATTTACAATTGATTTACCGGTTAAAATATGAAGACACTATAATAGACTGGAGTGCTGAGCTATGAGCCTTTACAAGAGAACATTACAAATGAATGAAAGTGAAGAAATATTCAGACAGATCTGTACCTACTCCAAAGATGCCATTATTATGATCAATAATGAGAGCAACATTACATTCTGGAATGATGCTTCCGAGAAAATTTTTGGTTACTCAAGTGAAGATGCTATTGGAATACAACTTTGCAAGTTAATTATACCAGAGAGGCTTCATGAAGCCCATATGGCTGGATTTGAAAAGTTCAAAGAGACAGGTCAAGGTTCAGTTGTTGGAAAAACATTACGATTATCTGCTGTCAGGAAAGACGGGGCTGAATTTCCTGTTTCACTATCTCTTTCAGCGGTATTGATAAAGGATAAATGGAATGCAATAGGTATAGTCAGAGACATCACTGAGCGCAAAAAGATAGATGATCAGTTACTAGAATCTGAAAAGCATAAAAAGCAATTGTTGAATTCACTGAAAGACGGCATTTATCAATGTGAGCCACATGTTGAAGGAGTGTTTACGTGGGTTAATCAAGCTTGTGCTGAAATGTTTGGCTATAAATCAGCTGAAGAGATGATTGGAACAAAAGTAAAGTATGTTTATGCGAACGGTGAGGAGAGAATGAGATTTATTGAGAGACTTGTGAAAGAGGGATTTGCCAGGAATATTAATGCCCTTTTCAAAAAGAAAAATGGAGAATGCTTCTTTGTTGAACGAACTTCTCATATTATGAGAGATGAGAAAGGCAAACCTGTTCGTATTGAAGGCATAATTAGAGATATAACCGAACGTAAAGAATCTGAAAGACGTCTTAACGCGCAACACTCAGTAACACGTGTATTGTCTGAATCCAGCACGCTTAAAGAGGCTTCTCAAAATATTCTTCAAGCAGTCTGTGAAGCGCTAAATTGGGATTTTGGAGTTGTCTGGATGCATAACAGTCAGGACAACGTATTGTATTGTACCGAACTCTGGCAAAACCCAAACATAGAAATATCAGAATTTAAAGAACAAACAAAAGGAATCACATTTTCTCCCGGAATTGGACTACCTGGACGTGTTTGGTCAAGCGGTAAACCTGCCTGGATCATTGATGTTATAATGGACAAAAATTTCCCCAGAGCGGCATCTGCTAAGAAAGCAGGGTTGCATGGTGCTTTCGGATTTCCAATAATTATCAACAAAGTAGTTCTTGGAACAATTGAATTTTTTAGTAATAAACCACAAGAACCGGATAATAATCTGCTTAACATGATGTCTGCAGTAGGTAACCAGGTTGCTCAATTTATCAAACGTAATCAGGCAATCAACGATTTAATAGAATCTGAGGAAAAACTAAATAAAATCACTTCTGCGGCAAATGATGCAATAATTATGCTGAACAATGATGAAGAGGTTTCTTATTGGAATGAAGCTTCTGAAAGAATCTTTGGTTATTCAAAAAGAGAAGTACTGGGGGAAAAATTAAGTAATTTGATTGTGCCTGAGAGATACCGGGACAAACATTTAGAAGGGTTCAATAAATTCAAGAATATTGGAACCGGTAATGTAATAGGTAAATCTGTGGAAGTTGAGGCTGTTAAGAAGAATGGTGATGAAATTCCAATTGAACTATCTCTTTCATCAGTACAAAGAGAAGGCAAGTGGAATGCTATCGGTATAATACGTGACATCTCTGAGAGAAAACAAGATGAAGAAAAAATCCGCAAGTTGTCTCGTGCTGTTGAACAAAGTCCGTCTATAATAGTTATAACAGATACCAAAGGCAAAATTGAATATGTCAATCCCAAGTTTAGCCAGTTAACCGAGTACCCTTTTGAAGAGGCTATTGGCAAGAATCCTCGAGTGTTAAATTCCGGTAAGCAATCAACTGCATTCTACAAAAAAATGTGGAAAACTATTACTTCAGGTAAGGAGTGGCATGGAGAATTTTGTAATAAGAAAAAAAGTGGTGAACTCTATTGGGAATCTGCGTCTATCTCACCAATCAAAGATAGTGAAGGTATTATAACTCACTTCATAGCTAATAAGGAAGATATTACCGAAAAGAAACTAACGGAAGAAAAATTACTGGAAAGCGAAGAACAATTCAGGCTGATAAGTTCTTCAGCCAAGGATGCCATAATTATGCTTGATAATAATGAAAAAGTCTGTTTCTGGAATGAAGCTTCTGAAAAGATTTTTGGATTCTCAAAAGCTGAAGCCATAGCAGAAAATCTATATAATTTAATAATCCCCGAAAGATATCGTAAACAACACATAGAAGGGTATGACAGGTTCAAAGATATAGGAACTGGTGATTTAATAGGGCAAACTATAGAAGTCGAAGCTATCAAAAAAGATGGAACTGAAATTTCAATAGAATTGTCTCTTTCAGCAGTAATGAGAGGTGGTAAGTGGAATGCTATTGGTATAATACGAGACATCAGTGATAGGAAACAGATCGAACAGGAGTTAAGAATGTCACATAAGATGATGTCTGTAGGACGGCTGACGGCAAGTGTATTCCATGAGGTGTTAAATCCGGTAAATATAATATCATCCCACACCCAACTATTATTGATGGAAGCAGAAAAAGGATCAAGAACTGAAGAGGACTTACGATCTATTCAGGATGAAATAGGACGTATTGTAAAGATTACGGATAGTTTACGTGCAATATCTAGTCGCGAAGAAGGTAAGGCTGTAAAAGTAGAAATCAATGACTTACTGGAAAATACATTAACTCTTATCAAACCTGAGTTGAATATAAAGGGTATAACACCAGTTTTAAAACTTGAAAAAGAGTTGCCTGAAGCTATGGCGCATGGAGATGAGATAGGGCAGGCATTTATAAACATAGTTTCTAATGCTATTGAGGCAATGCCAGGTGGAGGTACATTAACAATCATAACGCAGCACGCACAAAAGAAGGGGTTACCATTAGTACGAATAAAAATTATAGACACAGGTTGTGGCATTGCAGAAGATGTCATTGACAAAATATTTGAACCTTTCTTCAGTACAAAAAAAGAGATAAAGGGAGTAGGGCTAGGCCTCAGTTCATCTTACACTATCATAAACGGCTGTGGTGGAAAATTGAGCGTAGAAAGTGAAGAAGGGAATGGTTCAACGTTTATTATAGACTTGCCAATAAAGCTATGAAGATTTATCAAGAAGTATCTTGACCGAACGAACCGTTCGGTACAGGCAGTGATGTATGAGACGAGAAATATTAACCAATAATTAATTAGCAATAGACAATCGTAAATCTTAAAAGGAGAGTGTAATATTAGTAAGATAATGGTTGTAGATGATGAGGTTAAAGAATGTGAGCTTCTTGAGAGGTTTCTAGAAAGAAAGGGCTACGATGTTATCACATTCTATAGTGGAGAGAAAGCATTGGAACAGGTTAGGTATGAGGAACCGGACGTAATTCTTCTTGATATAAAGATGCCTGGTATGGATGGTCTGGAAGTTTTGAGGAATATTAGAGAGTTTAGCAAGGATGTTGGCGTAATAATGGTGACGGCCTTGAATGATGAGAAGACAGGCTTAACAGCCACCAAATTAGGTGCAAATGATTATGTAACCAAGCCTGTCGATTTAGAACATCTGGCGACAAGTATACGTAAGATATGTACTGATCTCTTGCCCTGAACTTTGCGGTACATAAAATGTGACACTAAAAGGTGAATTTATCTGGTAATGTTGATTATGAACAAGATACTAATCGTAGATGATGAGGTAAAAGCTTGTGAACTTCTCAAGAGATATTTACAGGCAAAGGGACATGACGCTGTAACTGCCGGAAACGGTATAGAAGCCCTTGAGAAGTTGAATGATGGTCCGGTTGATCTTATCATAACTGACATACTAATGCCTCATATGGATGGTTTCCAGTTATGCAGAGAGTGTAAAACAAATGAGAAGTTGAGATATATACCTTTTCTTTTCTATACTGCAACGTATGTAAGCAGACAGGATGAAGAGTTTGCTATGAATCTGGGAGCAGAAAGGTTTCTCGTTAAACCAATAGATCTTGATAAACTATTGAAGATACTGGAAACCACTATCAAAGAATCCGCAAATACAACACCAGTAACCCTGAATAATCCAGTAAAAGAGGAGGAAGATTATCTTGCAGGGTACAGCAAACGTCTGGTAACAAAACTCGAGAAGAAGGTTCTGGATCTTGAGAATGAAATCAAATTGCGTAAAAAAATGGAAGTAGATATTATTAAGGCACAAAAGCTTGAATCGCTCAGTACTCTTGCCGGAGGCATTGCTCATGATTTCAATAATTTCTTAACAATAGTTCTCTTTAATGTTATGTCCGCAAAGGGTTGTACAAATCCGACAGAAGAAATATTTGGATATTTGGCTTATATAGAAAAGGCATCAACAGATGCAACGCATTTAACCAAACAGTTGGGATCATTCGCCAAATGTGGAGAACCGGTTAAGGAAAATATCTCTATCTCATTGTTAATAAGAGAATCTGCCAGCCTTGCCTTGAGCGGTTCCAAGATCAATTGTGAATTTTACCTGTCAGATGATCTATGGCTGATCGATGCAGATAAGGGTCAGATGAAGCAGGTTATCAACAATATCGTTTTCAACGCTAAACAAGCAATGCCTGAAGGCGGCATTATTACAATAATGGCGGAGAATATAGACGTTTCAATTGAAGATGCATTACCCTTAAATGATGGGAAATATGTAAAGGTAATTGCTAAGGACGAGGGAACCGGCATACCTCATGAATTCCTACAGAAGGTTTTTGATCCATATTTTACCACCAAAGATAAGGGTAGCGGGCTTGGACTTGCAATTAGCGATACAATCATCAGAAAACATGAGGGACACATCTCTGTTGAATCTGAAACAGGAGCAGGCACAGCTTTCACCATCTATCTGCCAGTATCCCTGGAGCAAAAAAGAGAAGCGGCTATTCATTTGTGAAGTATATGGGAGAATGTTTTCTATCAGTGCTTATTGTGAGTAATCATTTTTGATTTTTTTTGCATACTTTGATTTTTATGGAGAGAATTATATTTGCAGGAAGGATGATTCCCTATTGAGTAGAATACTGATTGTAGATGATGAGGTAAAGGCGTGTGAGCTTCTCAAGAGAATTCTGGAAACAGATGAAAATGAGTATGATGTTATGACTTCCAACAGCGGAATAGACGCGTTGAAAAAGGTGAAGTCTTTCACGCCGACTCTTATACTGCTTGACATTAAAATGCCCGGTATGGATGGCATGGAGGTACTGAGACAGGTAAGGAAGTCTGACAAGGATGTTGGCATTATTATGCTGACAGCTATTGTTGACAAGGATGTTGCAGATGAAGCCTTCAGAATGGGTGCTGATGACTATATATCAAAACCTGTTCAGGTCTCATTTCTGGAATCAAGAATCTTTCTTGATATTATGGCGAGAAAGATAATAAATAAAAAGTATAGAAATGGTGGTTCTGTAGAACAAGCAGGAGATGATTATTTCGGTTAGTATATTTGTTGGTTAAGGATTTAAAATTAATTTGTCGAAAGGAAGCAATATATGAGTAAGATTCTTGTAGTAGACGATGAGATAAAGGCATGTGAGCTTCTCAAAAGGTTTCTGGAAATGAAGGGTTATGACGTTATTACGGCCAATAGTGGAAAAGATGCCATTGAGAAGACAAAGAGTGAAAAGCCTGATGCAATGCTCCTCGATATTAGAATGCCGGGAATGGAAGGGACAGAGGTCTTGAAACGGATTAGAGAGTTTGACAAGGATGTCGGTATTATAATGGTCACTGCCGTAAAAGAGGAACAAATTGGCAAAGAAGCCCTTAAAGCAGGGGCAGACGAATATATAACTAAGCCTATTGATTTTAATTACCTTGAAACGACCCTGCTTGTTGACCTTGTAATGCGGAAAAAGTAAATACACTTCCACTATTGAGATAGACGAGAAATGCACTATTAGCCATTCTGTATGCTTTGGAATATTTTTAATCATATAATATGATTGAACCAGACGATAACTATATTTTCCTCCAGCCCTGTAAAATTTGAAGCGGTCTTGTTATAAATAATCAATTCCTTTCGCTTCTCATTAAGTGGGTAAATATTCTCTCCACTCAAATCACTATTTTCACGATTAATAATATCTCTGTCTTGTTTCTGTAAACAAACGGTTAAATCAGAGTCGAAAACAATATGATCTTTAATTACAGGAAAATGCTGGATTCGTAATCTTGTTGACATTTAAAATCAATAATCTATAATTGCAAGTTTATATTTATCAACAGCTTCTGTATTTAAAGCTGTTTATTTTGTTTTTTATTTAATATAGATTTTATTGCTTAGGAAGTGAGTTGTTTTATGGGAAATACCTGTGTTATTGGACTGCAATGGGGAGATGAAGGCAAAGGCAAAATCATAGATATTTTAGCAAAGGATTATGATATTATTGCCAGGTATCAAGGCGGTGGGAATGCAGGTCATACCCTTATTATTGGTGATGAAAAGTTTGTATTTCACTTAATACCATCCGGAATCCTGCATAAAGACAAGAAATGTGTGATCGGGAACGGAATTGTTTTCGATCCAAAATTGTTTTTGAAAGAAATTAAGGGCTTAGCAGATAAAAATATAAATGTAACGGAAAACTTATTTATCAGTGACCGTGCGCATGTAGTTTTTCCATATCACAAAAAGTTAGATTTACTGCAGGAGAAACAAAAGGGTAATTCCATGATTGGCACAACCGGACGGGGCATTGGGCCGTGTTATACGGATAAGATATCACGAGAAGGTATACGAATCGCGGAATTAATGGATAAAGAGCATTTTAAGGAGAAACTCAAGAGAAATGTAGATGAAAAGAACAGGATTTTCGTTAATCTGTATAAAGATGAACCTGATTCATGGGAAGATATTTATGAAGAGTATTGTATATATGCAGACAAGATAGCACCGTTTGTATGTGATACGGTAGACCTGATGGCAACGGCTATAAAGGATAACAAGAAAATCCTCTTTGAAGGAGCTCAGGGCGCTTTGCTAGACGTTGATTTTGGGACTTATCCTTTTACTACTTCATCTAATTCCGGAGCCGGTGGTGTATCATCCGGCATTGGGGTTTCCCCCAAACAGATCCATAATATCATTGGAATAACCAAGGCGTATACAACCAGAGTTGGCAGTGGCCCTTTTCCTACAGAAGTTGATGGAGAACAGGGAGAGCATATTCGAAAAAAAGGCGGAGAGTTCGGGTCAACAACAGGCAGACCAAGACGGTGTGGATGGTTTGATGCGGTGGCTATACAGCACTCTGTGAGGATTAGCGGTGTAGACTCGCTGATTGTAACGAAACTGGATGTTCTTGATGATCAGGAAACTATCAGTATTTGCACGGGTTATAAATGTAATGATAAGTTATATAATACTTTTCCTGCAAATATTGAGATTTTGAAAAAGTGTGAGCCTGTTTATGAAGAAGTCCCCGGTTGGTGTGAAGATACGACTAATGTGAGAAGTGTGGAACACTTACCTGAAAAGGCAAAGGATTACATTAAAACAATTGAGAGTATTGTTGGAGTGAAAGTAAAAATGGTTTCTGTTGGCCCGGAACGTTCGCAGATTATCAATATTTAAATAATGACTAAGAAAAATA
>Ga0209045_1002641_pt1 | contig 12796 bp, 12 predicted proteins | sample SaaInlLV_10m_DNA_4_FD_184664 | JGI IMG/M metagenome (GOLD analysis project Ga0209045, IMG submission 184664) | Marine microbial communities from expanding oxygen minimum zones in the Saanich Inlet - Saanich Inlet SI072_LV_200m_DNA (SPAdes) (version 2) | ecosystem: Environmental > Aquatic >...
AACCACGTGGCGAGATTTCAATTCATGCTCCAAAGCTTGTTAAAATTAAAATAAATCCGGATAAGATTGGATTAGTTATAGGCCCTGGTGGTAAGAATATTAAGAAGATACAGGAGGAATCATCGTCACGAGTGGAAATTGACGATGACGGAACTATAGTAATTTCAGCGGCTAATCTTGAATCAGTAGAACTTGCCAAGACCTATATTAAGGGACTTACAGATGATGCTGAAGTCGGGAAAATATACAATGGAAAAATTGTTTCCGTAAAAGAGTATGGCGTATTTGTTGAAATAATGCCGGGTAAAGAAGGTCTGGTGCACATTTCTGAACTTTCGAATGATTATATTGAGAAAGTAGAAGATGTGGTGAAAATGGGTGACGAAGTTAAAGTAAAGCTGATAGGTATTGATGATCAAAAGAGATTGAAGCTAAGTAGAAAAGCCGCTCTTAAAGACGAAAGTACTGCACCGGCTGGCACATAAATTGTTGAATAAAATTCTAATTTATTTCTATTATTAAATCATTTGGTATTTTCTTGGAGGAAATGTAAGAAAGAAAATTAAAGAGTTTTTCTTTGCAGGTCATTATTTTATATGTTTGTTGAAAAATATACTACGTATAATAAGGAGCTAAAATGACAAAGAAGGGTACTGTAAAGTGGTTTGATGTGAAAAAAGGCTTTGGGTATATTCAACAAGAAGATGGTAGCGAAATATTTGTGCACTACTCTAATATCTCCGGGAGTATTCTCAAAGTATTAGAAGATGGAGGAAGTGTGGAATTTGAAGTTATAGAGGGTAATAAGGGGTTACAAGCTCAAAATGTTATGAAAGCTGAAGAAGCGCAGGCATAAATATTATGTTTTTTAATAAATTAAAGCCAGGAGAGTAATTTTATATGCTTTCCTGGCTTATTTTTTTAGTATATTCTAAAGGCCTGAAAGTATGCCAAAGAATGATTTTAATTCCGGTGAGTTAGATTATCTTAATACGTTGGCTGCCGGTTTAGTGCATGAGATTAAGAATCCATTAAACGCTATAAGCATAAATTTGCAACTTCTTAATGAAGATTTACAAGAACGAAACTCAGAGAAAGATACAAAAATGTCGAACAGGGTTCAACTGCTACAGAAGGAAGTCTGTAGGCTGGATAGTGTTCTTAGTGATTTTTTGAGATTTGCCAAGAGGCCTGTACTTCATTTTGAAGAGTGCAGTGTTAATGAGATTATAGAAAGTGTACTGGATTTTATTGGTCCTGAAGCCATGCAGAACTCTATCAGGATACTTAAAAGCTTTGATACAAGTTTGCCTAAATGCAATTTGGACAGTAACGCAATAAAGCAAGCTTTGCTAAACGTAATTCTGAATGCGCAACAAGCGATGTCGAGAGGTGGAGAGCTTATAGTAAGAACTTATCAAGATGGTGAAAATATTTTTATTGATATTACAGATACCGGTGTTGGAATCCAAGAAGACAAAATTGGTAAAATATTTCAAGTTTACTACTCAACAAAAAAAACAGGGACCGGTCTCGGGTTGCCTACTGCTAAAAGAATTATCGAAGAAAACAGAGGTACAATAGACATACGTAGTGAAGATGGTAAAGGGAGCAGCTTTTTAATAAAGTTGCCAGTTAATAGCGAACCTAAGGAAAAGTGATTTCGTGATGGATGCAAATATTTTAATAATTGATGATGAAAAAGAGCAGGCTGATGCTATTGCAGAAAGCTTGAGAAAAGTTGGATATACATGCTCAACCGCTGTAAGTGGTAATAATGTTCTTGAAATAATTAGAAGAGACGAAATCGATGTTGTAGTTACGGATTTAGTCATGCAAGAGATAGATGGGATGAGGATCTTGAGGGAAACAAAAGAGAACTCACCGGAAACAGAAGTTATTTTAATAACTGGTCATGGCAGTGTTGAAACCTCAGTTACTGCAATGCAAAAGGGGGCGGCGACGTATCTCTTAAAACCGATAAATATAGACCATTTAAGAGCCGTGGTGGATAAAGTTGTTGAGAAGCAAAACATAGTAAGAAGTAATATAGAGTTGCATAAACAGCTTGAAGAGAAATTTGGATTTGCAGGTATTATAGGTAACAGCCAGCAAATGCATAGAATATTTAACATATTAAAGCAGATTGCGTCAACTACTGCGACAGTTCTGGTCGTGGGTGAAAGTGGTACGGGAAAAGAACTGATAGCCAGGGCAATTCATTACAACGGGCCCCGCAAGAATCATCCTTTTGTGGAGTTAAACTCTGCTGCAATTTCTGAATCTCTCCTTGAAAGCGAATTATTCGGACACGAAAAAGGAGCATTTACAGGGGCATTGCATCAGAGGAAAGGGAAATTTGAGTATGCAAACAATGGCTCTTTGTTTCTGGATGAAGTTGGTGACATGCCACTTACAACTCAGGCAAAACTGCTAAAAGTAATAGAGGATGGGAGAATTGTTCGCATAGGCAGCAATGAAACAATAAAGGTAGATGTGAGGATAATAGCTGCTACTAATAAGGATTTGGGAGAGTTGGTAAAGGAGGGTAAGTTTAGAGAAGACTTGTATTTCAGGTTTAACGTTATATGCCTGAGACTGCCTCCTCTAAGGGAGAGGCAGGAGGATATTTTCCTGTTGATGGATTCCTTTGTTAAAGAGTTTTCTAAGAAAAATAGTAAGAACATTAAAGATATAAGTCCTGATGCCAGGAAAATTCTTTTTCGGTATGAGTGGCCGGGAAATATAAGAGAGCTTAGGAATTGTATTGAAAGTATGATTGTTTTTAATCAGACTGGAGTACTTGATATAGATGATATACCTGAGCATATTTATAAGAGTAATAGAACGGCTTTAACCGGGCCTGTTTTTCCAGTGGGGGTAACACTGGAGGAGATGGAAAAAGAATTGATGAAGAATACACTGGCATATGTGGGTGGGAATAGAGGAGAGACAGCAAAGATACTGGGGATTGGTGAAAGAACGCTATATAGAAAACTTGAAAAATATGATTTGAAATAATATAAGAGGCTTTGTCAAATGTCTCTAATGCTGTTGCTGCAACAAAGTGTGTTATCGGATGTTTTAGGTTCTTGTTTTTAATGTAGTATATAAACAACTTTTCTACACCCAAAAAGTGCACACTGTGTACATATGGATGAACTTGACAATTTAATTTCTTTATGTTAGCTTTGGCTGCGGTTTAACTCTTTTATTTTGTGTGAGATACTGATAAATGGCTATGAGATATCAAGTGACGGTGAGATATGGTATTTTAAGAAATGTCGAGAATGCTTTTACTCAAGATGCTGACTTGAAAAAAGGCGATAAGATTGTTATTCGATCCGCTCGTGGCGTGGAATTTGGTGTAGTTATTTCACCTCCGATGGAGTTGAATGGTGATACTGATATTTCTGGAATGGGTGAGGTGTTGCACAAGGTAACGGAAGAGGAAGAGAGGAAACAAGAAGAAATTGAAGAGAAAACAATTCCTTCAGAATATAGTTTTTGTCAGGAAAAAATAAAGGAACATGGTCTTCCAATGAAACTTGCCAGTGTGGAGCATCTTCTGGGAAGTAAGAAAATAATATTTTACTTCCTGGCTAAAGGGCGAGTTGATTTTAGAGAACTGGTTAAGGATTTAGCTAAGAAGTACAAGTCTAGAATTGAAATGAAGCAAATTGGTGTTAGGGATGAAGCTAAGTTATTAGCTGAATATCAACACTGCGGTAGGGAGCTTTGTTGCAGGACATTCTTGAAGAATCTGGAACCGGTTACCATGAAGATGGCCAAAAATCAGAAAGCGACGCTTGACCCGTCGAAAATTTCTGGTAGATGTGGCAGATTAATGTGTTGCCTGAGGTATGAAGATGATGCATATGAAGAGATGAAGCACAATCTTCCAAGAAAAGGGACGTTAATAGCTACTACTAAAGGTGTTGGTGAAGTAGTAGACTATGATATCCTGCAACAAAAAATAACTATGATATCGAAAGATAAAAAGATGATTGTTATAAATAAAAAGGAAATTTTAGAGCAAGTGAGAGGAGCTAGGGCCGGTGCCGGAAAAGGGTGTGGCTCTGAAGCCGAGTCTGGTTGTGGGAAGCATAGTGGATAAAAAAACATTTTACTTAACCACGCCAATTTATTATGTGAACGATATTCCCCATATAGGTCATTCGTACACCACAATAGCCGCTGATACTTTAGCTCGATATAAAAGGATGAGGGGTTGCGATGTCTTCTTCTTAACTGGAACTGATGAGCACGGTCAAAAGATAGAAAAAGCTGCCAAGCTTAATAATGAGAATCCTATTGAATTGGCAGACAGGATGGTAGAGCGGTTTCAAAATTTATGGCAAGTGCTTGATATCTCTAATGATGGTTTTATTAGAACTACAGAAAATCGTCATGTAAAACAAGTACAAAGTGCATTTAAAAAAATGTATGAAAGTGGTGATATCTATTTAGGAGAGTATGAAGGTTGGTACTGTGTTCCATGTGAAAGTTTCTGGACATCAATGCAGTTGTCTTCAAACAATTGCCCGGAATGTGAGCGATCTGTTGAGAAAATAAGAGAAAAAAATTATTTCTTCAGGTTGTCAAAGTATCAAGATTTACTTATAGAATATTTTGAAAAACATCCTGATTTTATTAAACCTGAGTCGCGAAGAAATGAATTGCACAGAAGAATAGTAGGCGGTATAGATGACATTAGTGTGAGCAGGGCGGCGGTTGAATGGGGTGTACATGTTCCAATGGACGATGAGCATACAATCTATGTGTGGGTTGATGCTCTTTTTAATTATATAACCGCCTTAGAGCTAGATGACTCTGCAAAGCTAAAAAAATACTGGCCTGCCGATGTACATATAATAGGCAAAGAAATATTATGGTTTCATGGTGTTATATGGCCGGCAATGTTGATGTCATTGGGAGTAGAAGTTCCTTATCAGGTATTTGCTCATGGCTGGTGGACGCTTGAAGGTAAAAAAATATCAAAATCGTTAGGTAATGCAATTGACCCTATTGAGATAACGGAAACTTATGGCGTAGATCCATATAGATATTTCCTGCTGAGAGAGGTTCCTTTTGGATTGGACGGTAATTTTTCTTACGAAGCTATGGTTAACAGAATTAATTGTGACTTGGGAAATGACCTCGGAAATCTTCTCCATAGAGCATTAACAATGATTGAGAAATATTGTGATGGTATAGTGCCTGAATATGAGGGATTGTCATCAACGGAGGGGAAAGAGCTAATTGAGAGATCGAAGAAGCTCGGCAACGAGGTTGATCATGCAATGAACAACTTGCAATTTAGTAAGGCGTTAGAGTCAATATGGGATTACATCGGACTGGTGAATAAATATGTGGAGATTTCAAAACCATGGGTATTGGCGAAAGAATTAACTGAGAAAAATAAGCTTAATGAAGTACTATACAACCTTGCAGAGTCTATTAGAATAATTTCTTCATTTATTTTGCCATTTATGCCAAATGTGGCAGTTGAGATGCGCAAACAGTTGGGGTTGTCTTCAGAAGAAGAACCTGTTGGAAATGATTTTACGTGGGGTGGAATGAGTCCTGGCACCAAGGTGTGTAAAGGATCTCCGATGTTCCCCAAGTTTGAACATCCTACAGTAAATTGATAATAACTTCCATTAATAGATTTGGTTATAAAGAAGACATATGAGTAAAAAAAACGTACATGATACATGGAAAAAGCTTCAGAAGGTAGTTAACAAAGATTGCCGTTATTCAATGCAATCTTATCAATTCATTTTTGAGGCACTCGATTATACTGCTTCTCATCTCGGTAAAAAATACAATAGTTCAATAGAGGAAGAGCGTCATGTTACCGGTCAGGAACTTTCAGAAGGAATCAAACAATTTGCGATGGAGAAGTTTGGTTATATGACGAGGATTGTTCTAGAGCAGTGGGGTATAACTAAGAGTGGAGATTTTGGGGAAATAGTTTTTAATCTGGTTGATAGCGGGTTAATGGGTAAGACAGAAACAGATTCATTAGAGGACTTTAAGGATCTGTATGACTTTTATTCAGAATTCGATGAAAAATTCAAGCTTGATGGTGATTTTGATTTTTCACATTCCTGGGATCTTTTTGAGAACAATTGACAAGGCATTATAATCTACAGTATGCTAAACCCTTCATCATCGTTCTCTCCACCGTGCTATTACTATGCTGAGTCTTTAACGCAGCGAAAGCCAACATTGTTGTCCTTGCCAGCCGGGACACTGCAACTCCTATAAGAACAGCTCAAAATATTCAGGTGATTTATCCACGAACCTCCACGAACCACACGATATTTTCCCTCAGTATACCACTCCTGGCACCATTCCCAGATATTTCCTGACATATCATAACAACCAAAAGGGCTAACCCCTGAAAGATGAGTTCCAACATTTGTGGGAGCACCTTTTGAAATTTCTAAATCAAAAACAGCCAGGCTTTGATCCGGTTTTACATTTCCCCATGGATATTCTCTTCCATCTGTACCTCTGGAAGCTTTTTCCCATTCCTTCTCTTCTGGAAGTCTTTTCCCTGCCCAATTCGCATACGCAACAGCATCAGTCCAGTTTACACCTACCACAGGCTGCTCCGGGTTATTAAATTTTACGTTCTTCGAGAAAGCCGGTTCAGCATAATTTGTTTCACCTATAAACTTTTTGTATTGATTGTTTGTTATTGGATACTTATCAATATAAAATGCATCAACATTTACAGAATTCTTTTCATTTCCCATTAGAAACGTTCCTGCAGGAATATGAACCATCGCGGAACCGTCTTTCTCATTAACGATTCCTTTTTTCTTAGCTATGTCACTCTTTTCTTCCATATTTATTGATACTCTTATCTAAAACTAACCTCTATATAATACGTCTGTTTTTTATTAAATGATTCAGCATGTATTCCATGATTGTGTATCACTGTAACTTAATCTGCAATTACTACCGTTTAAAATTGTTAATTGTAGTAAAACTATCAATTAGGTATCCGCGAGGATAAAGCACGATAAATACACTTTGCCTTGAATATTACTCAGCTATATTACACTTTTTATCAGCAAAGTTGTGGGTTTGTAAATTGCAACAAGATGTGTTTTTAGTCTGATAAGGACACGAATAATCTACAATTATTAAAGTAGTTTGTCAAGAACAAAGAGTGGTGAGTGGATGTTGTATAATATGCTGGATATTTTGAGATAAATATAAATGACAACAGCAGTTATATTTATGTTTACGCTAAATGTATTCTAGCGTAATAGGTTTACCGTTTTATGTTTTCGAAAGTAATAAACCTGCTTTCATCTCTGTATTTAAGCCTCTCAGGGATGAATTTTAAGACTGTGAGTTCCGTGTATTTATACCACCGGGGAAATATGGTTAAGCTATCATTCCATACTGGCAGCAAAAGAAACCGTTTTTACAGGAGATACTTTATGTCTAATATAAAATAAGCTAATTAACCGACTGAATGATTATTCGAACGGATTTTTTAACGTTCTTTCTGATAATGACAATATCTACTTCATCCCCCACTTCATGCCTGTCCAGAATTCTAACAAGATCTGTACTATTTTTTACATGGGAGCCGTCAACTTCAATTATTATATCTCCCATCTCAATTCGTCCATTCGATAGGTGCTTTACTTCCCTCAGCCCGGCTTCTGCTGCAGAACTTCCTTTAAATACTTCAAGTATTCCTACGCCTTCTATTCCTGTTCTTGACATAATATGCTCCGGTATGAGTGAAATGCCAAATCCAGGACGCCCTACCTTTCCATGATTGATCAGTTTTGTGACAATTCTATTTACCGTATCCACAGGTACGGCAAATCCAACTCCAGAATATGTACCACTGGGGCTTATAATGGCAGTGTTTACACCAATCAATCTGCCGAATGAATCCAGAAGGGGGCCTCCCGAATTCCCCGGATTTATAGCCGCGTCTGTCTGGATTACATCGTGAATATATCTTTTAGTCATAGACTGGATTGTTCTGCCCAGTGCGCTGATAACGCCGGTAGTCAAGGTGGAATCAAGTCCAAATGGGTTTCCAATTGCCAGCACCTTTTGACCTACCAGCAAATCTTTAGAACTTCCGATCATCACAGGTGAAATATTAAGGTTCGTGGCATTGATTTGTAATACTACCAGGTCATGGTCAGGGTCTGCTCCCACTACATCGGCATCGTAGCTTTTTCCGTCCTGTAATCTGACCTCTATTTCGTCAGCCTCGTAGACAACATGGAAATTTGTTACTATATGTCCCTTGTTATCCCACAGGAAACCTGAGCCGGTTCCCTGGGGTACTTCCATAACGTTAAACGAAAAATAATCTCTCTGGAGTCTCTTGTTGGTTATATATGTGACGGAGGGAGAAGCCCGTTCAAAGACCTCAATACTGGCTCTTTCATCTGCTCCTAAATCTCCAATCGGCTGTGTCACCGGACGCATTCCAATTTTTTGTTGGAAAAAACTCGTAGGTTTTATACCAAAAAAATCGGCAACTATCCATACGATTACTATAATAATAAGGATCCTGGCCAACTTTACCATTTTCGGATTTGTAAAAGAACTGTTTTGCATAAAACTATTGTATAATTTTCAAAATTTTATTAATACCCCTGCATTGAATTCATAATATAGTTATGGAACCAATATATTACAACGATTATTTTTAATTAGGGTAGATGCCGTTTACTCAATAAAGTCATAAACAACAATCTTTCGAACAAGTGGTTTGAGAGTTTTTTCAACTGCCTTTTTATGTATCGGATGATTGAGATATTCAAATAGTTTCTGTTCGTTTTCAAAAGACAAATATATTGCAACATCAAAACTGCTATCCACTATCTCTCTTTCACTGGGAATCACTCTGCCTACTCTTACGTCGATTACACCAGGTATCGCAGAAAACCCTCTGGAAACTTCAATTACTTTCTGGCGTGCCTCTTTATTACCATGTTCATTTAGCCAGCAAACTACAACGTGGTGTACATTTGATGTTGAGTCAGGGTGGCCTTTGCCTTGTTGGCATGCCGGAAGCAGGAATGAGACAAATATTATAATATGAAGGAATTTAATATTCATTCTTGAATGTCACAATCACAATGTTTAAGCACGATGAATCGTGCCTCTACGCAGGAAATACCTCTTTCCTAGCGGTAATTCTTTCGATATAATCTTCCTTTGGTTCATATCCCGTGCCTGTTACTTGAGTGATTTTGATAAACCCATCTTTGCTGACAGTGACGGGTGGCTCGATGATGTCCTCTCTAAAATACCGTTTGCTTGCGGATACATCACCAGGTAGACTGAAGCCCGCTAGTGTTGACATCGCTATGTTATGGGAACGTCCAATACCGGCTTCCAACATTCCACCGCACCAAACCGGAATGTTGTGTTCATTGCAGTAGTTATGGATTTTAATAGCTTCGCTGAAGCCTCCTACACGTCCAAGCTTTAAGTTGATAATCCTGCCACTTTTCATTTCAATAGCTTTGCGGGTTTTATCGAGAGACGTAATCGGTTCATCAAGGCAGATATCCGTGGTAATCTGTTTTTGTAAATGTGCGTGGTCAACGATATCATCATGGCTTAGTGGTTGCTCTATCATCAGGAGGTTGAATTCGTCTAAACTCTTTAACAGGTTGATGTCAGCGAGTGTATATGCTGAATTGGCATCTACAGAGAGAGTGATATCTGGAAAAGCTTGACGGACAAGTTTGAGAATATCATAATCCCAGCCTGGCTTGATCTTGATCTTTATCCGCCGGTAACCGGCTTCGACTTCAATCCTGATTTTCTCCAGCAATTGCTCAGGAGTATCCTGAATGCCGATAGATACACCGCAGGGGATTTCTTTGTGTGTTCCACCAAGTAATTTATGTAGGGCCACATTGTTAATTCTGGCAGTCATGTCCCAACAGGCGTTCTCTACTGCCGCGCGGGCCATCTGATGACCTCGTATCTGTTTGAACCATAGGCCGATCTCCGATGGTGCTTTCCACTCTTTTCCAATTGCGATTGGTGCCAGTACCTCTTTTATAATAATCCAGGCAGTATCAATAGTCTCGTGAGAGAAAAATGGTTTTTCTCCGGTTGTACATTCACCATAACCAACGGCACCGTTACAGAAAACCTTTGTTAAGAGTATGCGGCGTTTTTCAGTTCTTCCGAAGCTGGTTTCGAAATAATGAACAAGAGGCAGATTGATTTCCCGTATTTCAAGTCGTTCAATCTTAATATTGTTCTCCTGTAATAATTATAATTTCAAAACAAAGCACATTGTCACATTGACGCAAGTATATCAACCCCGATTGAAATAAGGAAGAATTTTGTGTTCTCAATGAATACTTAATAAAACCAGATACATCTAATTATCCAATCATATTTTTTTCTAGGAATTTATCTTTCAAATAGTAGAGTGTATCATTTACAGGAGGCATATTAAGGGGATTTATTTGGTGCTTAAAAAAAATATTATATCTGTTTTGTTTATTTTCGGAATTGGCCTTCAGGCAGGCTGTTGTTATCATCGTTCAAATCCTCCTATGCTACCCAAAGCCTGGTATGGTAAAGAATGTAACGTGAAAAGTCTGGAGGATGATCCTGAACAGTCAAAACTCCATGTAATGGTTATGTATCGTGGAACGTCTTGTGTCCATACTACCTTGCGGGTGTATTGTCAAACTAAGGGTCCGGTTTTCTGGGATCCGGCAGGTGGTTTTGCTGCTCAGCACCATTATGCAGGTCAGGCGCGGCGGCATAGGCGTTTTGATGCTCCTGTCAAGGATGGGTATGTACGTGAGAATGATGTGCTTGCCAAAAAAGTTCCTGGTCTTAACCAATATCTGGATTGGAGAAAACGTATTGACACGCATGCTGTTGAGATTTTTGAGTTTAATCTTACGGATAGTGAGGCGGAAGAACTATATACTATTCTTCACTATGGTACCAAGCGCTCACATCCGAAAGGTAGATTTAGTACAAATGCAATGGGGGGGTTGTGTGGGTTCTCGGTTGCTAAATTCCTTCATCGTTTTGCTGACGATATTGTTAAGGTGGATACTGTTTGGCATCCTCACAATCTCGCAAAACAACTTTATAAAGAAAATCCGGACAGAGTAATTATTTATAGAGATGGACATTTAAGCTTTTATATACCGTCTGAAAATAATGTTGAGTAACTCTAATGAGTAAAAAGGCAGAGAATTTGTTTTTCGCTTAATACGTAGGTGGTGTTGAGGATTAGTTGGATTTGAGACTGGAAATTTTAAGAAGAACTTGCTATGTTTTTCAGTATCCTTTTTTATAAAATGTGAGCGTAAAAATACAGTATTTTGTTTCTTCTGTATGCTAAGTTGTAAAGGATTTAAATGCCTGTAAAATCTATTGCAATAAAATTACTAGGTGTAATTGTATGAAGATACTAAATTCATGTGTTCTCTTTTTCGTGTTAGTTGTTGCCTGTATAAATGCCAGTTTTGCTGCAAATACTCCAAGCCGTTATCCAAAGTCAAAAACCGGAATTATTAAATATGAAATTTATGGTGCTACTACAGTAGGGACTGAAGTTCTTTATTATGACGATTGGGGGAGCCGGGAGGCAAAATATATAACAACAACCATGGATTTGGGGGGAGTAACGGTCACCAGGAATGCCTTAGTTCTTTTGGAAGAGAATGGTCGATGGATAAACACCGTAGACCTTAACGCAAGAACAGGAATAAGGATGAGGAACCCCAGATATAAAGAGTCTATTGGACAGTCGAGAAGGGAAAGAGAAAAAAATGAAGAAAATAAGAATATAGACGCAGGTGGAAGGAAAATAGAAATTGAAAGGGTTATCGGTAAGCCATGTGTAGTCTGGCAGGTGCAATATTCCGGCATCAAAACCTGTACATGGAATGGGATTGTTCTGAAGAAAATATCCGGTCCCGGATTTTCAAGGACGACCACGGTCGCGACAGAAATAGATGAACGCGTTTCTATTCCTGAGGAAAAGTTTACAATTCCACCGGATATTGAGATGAAAACTGTGGATATGTCCACATTCCACGGCAACTAATGACCACTTTTGCTTATCCATTTAAAATATCTCTTTTCACACATAATGAAACCTTTACCTTGATTATCAAAGAATTGTTGCTTTCTGGAACCTGAACTAATTGATAGTGTTAAGGTGTATACCAGGGAATCATTCATCTCAAATTTACTATGACTGACAATAAGGAAAACTTTGAATGGTGTGTAATTGGTGCGGGTCCTGCAGGGATTGCTGCAGTTGGCAAACTATTGGACCATGATATACCTGCTCAGAATATTTTATGGATAGATGATAAATTCAAGGTAGGTGATTTAGGGGCTAAATGGTATGACGTTTCCAGTAATACTACCGTGCAACTGTTTCTTGATTTTCTAAATGAATGTAGTGCTTTTCAATTTAAAGAAAATAAACAGCATTTTCAGATTGAAAAAATTGACCCTCATCACACTTGCAAATTAATCAATATCATCGAACCTTTGCAATGGATCAGCAATCACCTGTCTCGGCAGGTTGTTACTTGTAAAGGTATGGCCAGTCGCCTGTCTGTTCATAATCGTAGTTGGGAGATTACAGTAGATAAACATATTTTTAAATCGGCTAATGTTATACTTGCTATAGGCGCAGAACCTGATCGCTTGCATCATAAGAATGTGAAAGAAATTGTTTTAGAAGATGCATTAAATTACAGCCAATTAAAACAGTGTTGTGATAACATAGATA
>Ga0209045_1002657_pt1 | contig 12715 bp, 6 predicted proteins | sample SaaInlLV_10m_DNA_4_FD_184664 | JGI IMG/M metagenome (GOLD analysis project Ga0209045, IMG submission 184664) | Marine microbial communities from expanding oxygen minimum zones in the Saanich Inlet - Saanich Inlet SI072_LV_200m_DNA (SPAdes) (version 2) | ecosystem: Environmental > Aquatic > Marine...
GGGAACCGGTCTCGGGAGTGGCATTGTCGTAAACGGGAATGTGCTTTACGGTCATGATGGATTTGCAGGAGAAATCGGACATGTAATTGTAACACCCAATGGACGAAAATGCGGCTGTGGACGAAGAGGCTGCCTTGAAACCTATGCATCGGCTACAGGCATTAAAAGAACAGTTCTGAAACTACTTTCAGAAAGCGGTGAAGATTCCATGTTAAACGGACATACAATTAAAAGTCTTTCAGCAAAAATGATAGATGAAGCTGCTTTTAAGGGAGATCCTATCGCTATCGAAGCTTTTGATTACACTGGAAAAGTATTAGGAGAAGCTTTAGCCAACAGTATCGCTTATACAAGCCCAAAGGCAATATTTCTTTTTGGAGGACTGGCACAGGCAGGCAAGTTAATTTTCAAACCCACAAAAAAACACATGGAAAAATCTCTTCTCAACATTTATAAGAAGAAAGTAAAACTATTGCCTTCATCCCTTAAAGGAGCTCATGCTGCTGTATTGGGAGCCAGTGCATTGGTTTGGAAAGAACTCCTATAATCCCCACTATGTAACAAATTACAATTAAGCGTTTTCATTCATTTTACGTATATTCGAATAAGAAATGTAAAAAGATGAAAAAAATAATTACAACCCTCTCCTTATTACTTTTTTTCTTAAGCAGCTTTGCACAGGATATCAATTTTTCTCATTATTCAAGGAGCCGATTGTATAATAATCCTGCTTATGCTGGTTTTTCAGATTATCCTGAATTGAACGTAAATTACCGAAAACAGTGGCCAGGTTTGTCAAACTCAAATCAAGGAACATATATTGGATATGACTTTTCTATTGATAAAATAAACAGTGGCTTTGGAATTTATAGTTTATTAAATAATACAAATCATTTTACTTTTCATCGAGATATTAATATTCAGTATTCCTATCGTATCAATATTTCAAAGAAATTCTCTATTCAGCCAGGAATAGGTTTTGGTATTAACAATACATTCATCGATGTTTCAAAAATGACCTCAAACGATATAGCCTTTAATCCAAAAACAGGATTATGGATTGACCCTGCATTGGGTGATGTTTACTATGCGAATTTGGATGCATCCTTTGGCCTATTATTCAGAATTAAGAAATTCTCTAGTGCAGTTGCATTTTCTCATTTCAATGAATCAGCTTTATTTCATGATGCAGCTTATTTTAAGTATAACAATCCTAAATTTCATTTATTCGGATCCTATGTATTTGGTTTGACAAAAAAAATCAAATTTATACCATCAGTAATCTATATGAAACAGCAATCCTTTGTTCAAATGCATTATAAGTTTGATTTACTTTTGAACAGACTGGCTCTTGGTATTCATTATGGACATACTTCAGTAAACTCTACAAGTGTCTCCTTGTCTGCTGCTTATTATTTTAAGCGATTTGGAGTTCTGTATACACATGGTTTTAATATGTCAGATGTTATTGTTGGTATAAAATCTTCAGGAGAATTGGGCGTTTATTTCAGACCATCCATACGCGTAAACCGAAAGTCCGGTTATGGATTAGGCCTGTTCTAAACTTCTAAGGTTTTGAAGTGTCTAATGCATTAATTTTGAAAGAAAATCAATTTACAAATATGAAGAAGCATAGCATCTTTGTCATACTATTTCTTATCATTTGTCAATTAAGTTTAGCACAGGTGCTAACACCCATTACCGATTCTATTACAATGCGTGATGGAAAAAAACTGGCAGCCGATATCTATTTACCCGATACTGGAAAAACATATCCAGTTATCCTGATTCAAACACCATACAACCGTTTATATTATCGCATGGGACTTCCACTTCAAATTGGAAAGGATATTAAAAACAGTCCTTATGCAGTGGTTATTGTTGACTGGCGTTGTTTTTATGGATCCGCAGCATCCTGTAAAGCACTTCCTGAAAGAGGTAAAGATGGCTATGATGTTATTGATTGGATTTGTAAACAAAGCTGGAGTGATGGAAAAATTGGGACATGGGGACCATCTGCATTAGGAAAAATACAATACCTAACTGTAAAAGAACAACATCCCAATCATACGTGTGCTGTGCCTATTGTTGCTGGGTCTCAGTTTAATTATCAGGAATATTTTCCCAATGGTGTGTTGCGCACTGAATATGTTGATCAACTGGATGCTTTAGGTTACAACATGAAAAATACCTTGCTTCAACATCCGTATTATGATATCTGGTGGCAATATGTCGAAAATGCAAACATGTATCCTGACAAAATCAAAGTCCCAATGTTCTTGATCGGGGGTTGGTTTGATCACAATATTGATCTGATGTTTGATCTGTTTGACACCTTGGTTAAAGCCTCTGATCCTTCCGTTCGAGATTTGCATAAGTTCCTCGTTGGCCCCTGGTCGCACAATTCGGTTGGCAAAAAAGAAGTGGGCGAACTCGAATTCCCAGAAGCAGAAGGTGTCAGTGATAGTTTTACTCTTTTGTTTTTTGATTATTGGTTGAGGGGAGCAAAGAATGGGTGGCCTATTAATAAGAAGTATATCTTTAATGATATCTCTAAGCACTACGCGCACTACACGCCTATTCAAATTGAAGACATAGATGAATTTAAAAATCTGTCAAATCATGATACAATTAGCCTTTATTTGAATGAGAATAAACATCTTAGTAGTAAGCCCTATGGAAATGATTCAATTCTTTTAGTATATGATCCAAAAGATCCTTCCCCTACTGTTGGAGGACCAACCTTGAAACTTGATTTAAAACAAGGCCCTTGGAATATTAGCAACAGTGTTCTTGGAAGAAGCGATTACGCAATTTTCACAGATGGCTCTGGATTTCCAAAGCTTTTAGAAATTTTGGGAAAGCCTAAAGTTGACCTTTATGTTTCTTCAAACAGATATGATACTGATTTTTCTGTCAGATTATGTCTGTCTGAAGAATATTATCCATCTTCAGAACACTATATTGTAGCAGATGGAATCTATCGAATGAGATTCAAAAAAGGATTCAGTACATCAGACACCCAATCAATAGTACCGGGAAAAATATATAAGATTACAATAGAACTACCTTATACAATTTATTTTTATAAGGAGCCTGCAGCCTATCTGAGTTTAGTTGTTACTTCTTCAAACTATCCCAGATATGATATTAATCTAAACAATGGTAAAGACTTATATACATCAGGAGACTCATTAGTAGCTCATAACTATTTATATTTTGGAAAGAACTATCCTTCAAGATTATACTTTGATGGATATCATTTTTTAGGAGCAATTGAAGAATCTAACTCAAAATCATTAATCAAAACTTACCCTAACCCTACCCAAAATACCCTCTTTATCGATCCTCAATACCTCCAACCTCCATTTACCTATTCCATTTTTGATATGCGGGGAAAAGAATTGATGCAAGGAGAAATGAGGAGTAATGAAGTTTTCAGTTTGGATATTTCTGCATTAAACCCTCAAGTATATTTGATTAAAGTACATGGTGAAACTCAAACCAGCGTTTCAAAATTTATCAAGGTGGATTAATGTTCGGTGCTTCAAGCTACGAACAATAGGGACAGTATGTACTCCAATTAATAATATATCAATTTCTAGTTTTGAAGTAGGATCAATTCCCCTTCTTTGATTTTTCAGAGAAGGGGTTAGGGGTTGAGTTAAATTCTAGCTATGAACAACGAAGCGTACACTTCCGATATACATAAACAAAAAGGGCCAAGAACCGCTACGCTAATCCTTGAACCAGTTTTTGTCCCATCATTGTCTCCATTGCTGTTCGTGGCTTCAAGCTACGAACAACGTTGTCAAACAAGCTAGATAGCTTGTTTGACATGTAGTCCCGTATAACTTTCATCACATTTGATCAAATCAGCCAATAGTCCCTGAAAAACAATCTCTCCTCCCTCATCCCCACCTTCCAGACCCAAATCAACTACCCAATCTGCTTGTATAATTACTTGAAGATTGTGTTCTATGATGTATAAGCAATGTCCTTGAGCAATTAGTTTGTTGAATAGCTGCAGGAGAACATCAATGTCTTTTCTATGAAGTCCTTTTGTTGGTTCATCGAATAGGTAAAGGTTTTTATTTCCTTTGCCATTAATAATATCTGAAGCTAATTTTAATCGTTGACTTTCTCCTCCTGACAGTGTTCGGGTTGTTTGTCCGACTTTTAAATAACCTAAACCTGTTTGCTGTAGCAATCCGATTTTACCTTTAAGACTTCTATCCTCAAAATAGTCTTTGGCAGAGTCAATACTCATGTCCAACACATCAGAAATACTTTTGCCTTTTAACTTTACACTTTGTACTTGGTAATTATATCTTCTCCCCCTGCATTCTTCACAAACCGACCAGACATCAGCCAGAAAATCCATGCTGATTTTTGTTTGACCTAAACCTTGGCAATTGTCGCAATAGCCTGCTTTATTGTTAAACGAGAAATGAGATTTGGATAAATTCATTTTTTTTGCCTCGTCTGTATCTGCAAATAGTTTTCGGATGTCATCAAAGATTCCTGTGAAAGTAGCAACTATACTGGATGGATGATTGCTCACCTGATAATGTGTTACAGGAATAATGGAATCGAATTGCTCTAAACCACTAATCTGTTGACAATTAATCGCTTTTCCTTGAGCTGCTGAATCAGCCAATACGCTAAACAATAGCGATGTTTTGCCACTTCCTGAGACTCCTGTAAAAACAGTCATACCATTGGATGGAAGTTCAACATCAAAATCTTTCAGGTTATTTGCATTTGCTTTTTGAATTTTAATATTGAAGTCCAACTTAAGTGTTTTTGATTCTTTCTTTATAGTTTGCAGGGATGCTTCCGGTTTTCCAGCATACTGGACTTGGCCACCAAAATTGCCAGCACTCGGTCCCAACTTAATCACATGATCTGCAGCCTGAATAACATCTTCATCATGCTCAACAATGACCAATGTATTGTCTTGTTTTTTCAGTTCCTGAAGAATGGCTATCAAATTTTGAGTATCTCTGGGATGCAAGCCCACAGTGGGTTCATCCAAAATGTAAGTTATTCCGCAAAGTCCTGTTCCCAAGGAGGAAGCCAAACGCAATCGTTGAGATTCTCCTCCCGATAAGGTTGAGATAGTTCTATTTATATTTAAGTAGGACAAACCAGCTTTACTGATCATATTCAATTTGTGCAAAACCGGAGGTAAGATATCATTCAACACAATTTGACTTGTAGAATCAAGTTTATCCTGATCTATTTGACTAAAGAACAGTATGCTTTCGTTAATCGTTTTTGATGAAAGCTCAGCAATATCTACCCCTTGGAAAAGATATTCAAAACTTTGCTTATTTAATCGAGAACCATTGCAAGAAGAGCATTTGATTTCTTTCATGATAGGCAACATAGCATCTGCCCTTTTATCGGCATGCTTTCGCTGATATTCCGCATTGACTAAGTGACAAAAGCCAACCCATTTGCCTGTGAATTTCTCAACTCCTTCCATGTTTTTTCGCTTGTAATGCCAGTCAACTTTATAGTCTTTTTCACCCGTACCAAAAAGGACAATTTGCTTGGCATTTTCATCCAATTCATCCCATGGCTTTGCAAAATCAATAGAATTCTCTTTAGATATGCTTTGCAAAATAGCCACATATTGTCCATGAAAATCACCATAGAATTTCCCGCTTTTATGTCCATCCATTGCTCCTTGAAAAATGGATTTATTGGGATGAGAGATCAACTCTTCCTGATCACAAACAGTAAGTGTTCCAAGTCCTTTGCAAACAGGACATGCGCCACTTTCATGATTGAACGAAAAATGAGAGGCAGTTGCTTTATTTTCAACTTTCCATCCACATACACATATTCCGTTTACTGCTTTTGCATTGCATTTAGGACAAATGATATAGCCAATTCGAGAATACAACAAGCGATAATAATCGTAAACTTCACTCAAAGTACCAACTGTAGATCGAGCATTGGTATTGGAATTCCTTTGCCCGATGGCAACAACCGGATTCAGATTTTGAATTTCTTCAACATCTGGTTTATCCATGCTTTTCATTAATGTTCGGGCATAAGTTGAAACACTCTCCAAAAATCGTCTTTGTCCTTCAGCATAAAGTGTATCAAAAGCCAATGACGACTTTCCACTACCTGAAACACCCGTAATCACTGTCATCTTCCCCAGCGGAATATCGACATCAATATTTTTTAAATTATGTGTGGATACATTTTTAAGCTTGATGAAATCTGCTTCAAATGCCTTTCTTTCTTTTCTTGAAATGGACTGATGAGATAACTGAAGTGCCTTAGCGGTGAGGGTTTTGTTTTCATTAATCAATTGTTCAGGACTTCCTGAAAAAACAAGTTCACCTCCTTGCGTGCCACTTCCGGGGCCGAGTTCCACCAAATAATTTGCTGCTTTGAGCATTTCAGCATGATGTTCAATGGTAATGACCGTATGTCCATTATTTACAAGGCTTTGCAGTGATCGTATTAAAGCCTTAACATCCTTGTGGTGCAAGCCTGTAGTGGGTTCATCCAGTATATACAAAGTTTGTCCTTTGCTTGATTTCCAAAGTTCAGATGCTAATTTTATTCGTTGTGCTTCTCCTCCTGAAAGGGTGGTTGATGACTGCCCCAAACCTATATACCCCAATCCCAATTCCTGCATGGTTTGGAGGATTTTCAAGATAGCTTTTTGATCCTCAAAAAACAGACAAGCCTCATCAATCGTCATTTCCAAAACATCATTAATGCTTTGCGAATGGTATTTAACAGCCAGCGTTTCTGCATTAAATCGTTTCCCATTGCAATGTTGACAGATCACATCCACATTGCCTAAAAAGTGCATACCAATTTGCTGATAGCCAGCACCTTCACATTCCTCACAGCGTCCTCCTTTCACGTTGAATGAGAAACGGCTTTTGTCCCAGCCCTTACTTTTCGAATCAGCCAGCTCTCCAAAAAGCTTGCGAATCAGGTCAAATACCTTGGTGTAGGTAGCCGGATTTGAACGTGGAGTTCGGCCAATCGGACTTTGATCTATAAATACATGCTGACTGAAAATTTCAGCTCCATGTGTTTTGGGTATAATGGATTTCTCAATTAAGGATTCAACCAAGGAAGATTTTCCAGCTCCTGAAACACCACAGATAACATTCAAAGCTTTGGACTTGAATTCCACTGTAATGCTTTTTAGGTTATTTCTTGATGCATTTTTAAGCCAGAAACTCTTATTCTCATCTGACAAAGGAAGCTTTTTGCTGCTTATATTATCTCGTCCTGAAAGCCAATTTTGCGTATGACTATTATCAATTTCATTTGCAGGATTCAATAATTCTTCTATTGTATCGCAGAAAACAAGTTCACCGCCTTGCGTGCCGGCATCAGGACCAATATCAATTAAATGATCTGCAGTACGAATTGTTTTTTCATCATGTTCAACTACAATAAGCGAATTGCCATTCTCTACCAAACTGTGCAAAACCTCCAATAATTTGTCCTGTTCGCTATCATGAAGGCCAATACTGGGTTCATCAAAAACATAAGTCACACCTTACAAGCCATTAGTAATTTGATTGGCCAATCGTATGCGCTGGGCTTCCCCTCCTGATAGCGAAGTGGATGAACGATCCATTGTCAAATAGGAAAGTCCGAGTTTATTCAGAAGCTTTGTTTTACCGCATATTTTTTCACTGATTGATTTAACTCCAATATGTTCAGATAGTGTTGTTGTTGAAAATAATTGCTCTAATTCTTCAATGCTTAATGCACTATAATCAGCAATTGATTTGTCGTTAAATTGAACCGAGAGAGCATCGGTGTTTAGCCTGGCTCCCTCACAAACAGAACAGCTCTTACTTTCTACAAAGCGCAAAATATTCTTGTTTCTATCCCGATTCAGAATAACTTCCATAACCGGAATAATGCCTTTGTAATGACCTTCTTCGCGCGGTTTAGCTGTTATTCCCGACCATTTCATTCTCGATTCCAGCGTATGTTTGCCGAAAGGAATGGTAATGATATCACTGCCAAAAAGAATGATGTCTTTTTGTTCCCGGGTCATTTCATGCCAGGGGATATCAATATCAAAACCATGCGCATTGCAAACCTGATTCAACACATCTAGTGTGACCTGAGAGTAAATGATATAACCATTTGGAGCAGTAATCACCAATGCACCTTCACGTATTGTTTTTGAATGATCAGAAATAAGTAAGTCTTCTGAAATTCTATCTTCAACGCCCAAACCTTTGCAATTAGGACAAGCTCCTTTTGGATGATTGAAGGAGAATAGTTGTCTTTCAACTTTGAGTTCTTCATTTTTTGAGTGCCCAAATCGGGCAAATAGTAATCTCAGATAATCGTGAAGTTCGGTTAGTGTCCCTACAGTTGAATGTGGATTTCTAATTACAGTTGCCTGATTCACTGCAATGGTTGGGGTTAAGCCTTCAATGGATTCTACGTTTGGTCTTTGAAGTTTTGAAATTAATTGCCGGGCAGAGGATGAAAATGTTTCGAGGTATTTTCGTTGTCCCTCTCTGAATATCGTATCAAAAGCAAGCGAAGATTTTCCAGAACCTGAAACTCCTGTAATAACCACAAATTTATTATGAGGAATTTCAACATCAATTCCTTTCAGATTGTTTTCCCGAGCTCCTTTAATTGAAATAAACTTTGACACAATTGATTTTCTTACAAAAGTAGGCTTTCGATGAAAAACTCTTAGAATTAGCTTTTCACGAATTGCTGTTCCTTAATTGTGATGACAATGTTGTTCGTAGCTTGAAGCTTCGAATAGCCTAGTATTAATTAAAGTTCAGTCCAACACTGTCCTCTTTGAGAGACAGTGATGGAACATGAAAAATGAAGAAATCTGCTAGTTCAGACATCTGGGAAAATGCTTTGCGGTTGAAAACGATCAGGGAGGCAAAGTCTGAAGACTTTTAATTATTAAACGATCCAAGAGACGCTTTGCTTAACTCTTGAATCAACATTAGGAAAAATTACACTATCTTCAATTCTCAATTGCTCGTTGCTTGAAGTTACAAACAGCTTACGGTTAATTAAGGTTCAGTTCATCACTGTCCTCTTCGAGAGACAGTGATGGGACATGAAAAACGAAGCAATCTGCTGGTTCAGACATCTGCGAAAATGCTTTGCCTTTGAAATCGATCAGGGGGACAAAGTCTCGAGACTTTTTATTATTAAACGATCCAAGAGACGCTTCGCTTAACTCTTGAATCAATATTAGGAAAAATTAAGCCATCTTCATTTCCTTCGGCATAGAGCCCAAATTCCTTCTCATCCAATAATGGAATTTATGCATACCTGATCCAAACTCCATCATAGGACATAAACCATACACATAGTCCAGATTATTTTCTTTACAGTATTCAATCGCCTCATCAGTGGCTGAACCTTTACCAACTCCTTTTTGGAGCCAGACTCGTTCAATTCCTGCATCTATTGCATCTTTGACCAATTGGAGTGTCGCTTCTGGTTTGGTTGAAATAATCAAAGATTTTACTTCAGCAGGTAATGATTTTAAATCATTGTAACATTTCTTTCCATCAATTTCGTCAGCATGTGGATTTACAGGATAAGTTGTAATTTCCACCTTATCCAATTCCTTCATAAGCGCGTTTCCCCATTTACCTTTTGTACGTGAAACACCTGCCACTGCAATATGCTTTTGATTTTTGAAGTTGTCAACTGTTTTTTTCATTTCTAATGTGCTTTGTTTCAACAAGAAATATAGAAATTATATACAGATACTGAACATATAATGAAAAAAAGAGTCATTTACTACAATCAGTTAAGATTTAAGTAACTCCATACCGATTAATGATGAAAGCCTTATTTTTGTATAATAATTACGCTTTGAAAAAAGGAATGAAGAGAATAATTAAATATATTTTAAAGCAGTTTTCTATAAAAAGATTTTACTGGCTTTTTGTAACTCTTTTGTTGCTGATGATTGCTTTCAATTTGCATGTATACTTATATAGTAAGCCATTTATTTATACAGACTTAAGGGAAGTTCCCAGTCAAAATGCTGCAGTTGTTTTGGGCACGGCTAAATATAGAAAACAGGGTGGTGTAAATCAATATTTCTCCAATCGTTTAATAGCTGCAGTTGTACTGTATAAAGCTGGAAAGGTTAATTATCTCATTTTGAGTGGAGATAATTCACATGACTCCTATAACGAACCTTTGATGATGAAAAAAGAGCTCATGCGTTTGGGCGTACCAGAAAGTGCTATTTATCTTGATTTTGCAGGTTTCAGTACACTCGATTCGGTTATCAGGGGAAAGGAAATATTTGGACAAAATAGTTTTATTATTATTTCTCAGGCTTTCCATAACAGAAGAGCCTTGTTAATTGCCAGAAAAAAAGGCATTCAAGCCATTGCTTTCAATGCTCCGGATGTCGAGTCATTCTCTTCTTTTAAAACAAAGTTTCGGGAAATATTTGCACGTATTAAAATGACTCTCGATTTATATATATGGGGCACAAAACCTCATTTTTTGGGAGAAAAAATCAAACTGGGAGAGGAACAAGTATTCTAATCTACTCTTTAATAATCAATTTCATATAAACCCCATTTAAACTACTTGCTTTAAGTAAATAGCTGCCGTGTGTTAAGCCCGGAAGCTTTATCGATGCTTTTTTTGCATAAACTGGAATTGTTTCAATAAGTTGCGTGTTCAAGTTGTAAATTTCAATTGTTGTAATCAATTCTTTGGCCTCAATAAATAATACATCATGAACAGGATTTGGATAGATTTTTATTTTAGCTTTCAAATCTTCAAATCCAGGATTGGTGATATTGATTATCTCAAGCAAACTATCGACCTCACAGCCATTGGAATCAGTTATGAGCAAATAATACTTTCCTGCACATAATCCAATTGCTTTCGAAGAATCCTGAAAATTTGGATCATCGTATTGATAATGATATGGAATAATTCCGCCACTAACAAATGCTTCTGCTGTCCCTACACATCGTTTATTGGTATCGTTAACAAGTATGAGTGAAAGTAATAGTTCATCAGGCTGGTTTATTTCAACTGAGTCTGATACGATGCAATTATTTGAGTCATAAATAGTTAATGCATAGAATCCTTTCATTAAGAAAAATCGATCTGCTGTAGAATTACTATCTGACCATTCATATAAATAAGGAGGAGTACCTCCCAAAACAGTTGATGTAATTGAGCCTGAATATGTCTCATAGCATCTCACATCATGTCCTTCTAAATGAAGTTTTAATTTATCTGGCTGTTTTACCTCAAATGTATCTGTCATTATGCAGGCGTTTGAGTCAAATATACTTAGATAGTAAAACCCTTTTTTAAGATTGTATAAGGAATCTGTAGAGGAGCCATGCGTCCAGAAAAATTGATAGGGAGCTTTTCCTCCAACTACAATAGTAAAAATACGACCATTGCTTTTCCCAAAACAACTGATATCCTTTATATCAGCAAATATTTTTATGATGTCAGGTTCTCCTACTATGATTGAATCAGTTGAAAGGCAGTTATTGCTATCGGTGATTGTTACAATATATGTATTTGCATCTAGGTTTTTTAAAATAGATGATGTATCACCAATTAACCAGCTCACATGAAAAGGGGGAGTTCCGCCCTGTGGATTAAGCGTAATTTTCCCATCTGAGCCAGCAAAACAACCTACTTCTTTTACGAAAGCATTCGATATAATGGTATTGGGTTGTTCAATACTAATTGTATCAATAATTGAGCATCCATTAGTATCGCTTACCTGTATCCAATAGCTTCCAGCACGAAGTGAATCTACAGTGTCAGTTTGATTTCCATCAGACCATAAATAAGAATAAGGCTTAAAACCACCTTCAGCTGTAATTTGGATTTGTCCATCAGCTGATCCCGGACAACTACAATCCGTGATTTTCTTGTCTAAAGTCATTCCAGCGGGCACAATCGTTCCCGATGAATCAATCATGCCCCAAAATCCATTCACATTACTAACATGATCAAGCCTCAGTGTTTTGTAAAATGTGTCAACAGTACCTCCATTTAATTGCCAGTTTATGCCCGAGTTATAGGACTTCATCAATATGAGGTTGGAATCGGTGGTCAAATGATAAATCTCACTTTCATCATAATTGAAAATTAATTCAGCATCCCAATTACAGCTTTTATGGGCAAAAACATCATAGGATCGCCAAACTTGCTTTTTTGAATATTGCTTATTACTTCCTGTTATCCGACTTAAAATTACATTATTTTGTGGAAATGGTTGAGATAATTTGGCTGTTAATGTTAATCCAATGCCTCCAAAATCTTCCACATCCGGGTTGCCTGCAATATAGCGTGATGTCCTGATTCTTCCTTGTAACACATAGCCACTTTCTTCTTTTATTTTTCCACTATCTGATAACTCAACTGCATAATTTCCTGTATTGAAATGTCCTTCACGGTGAATGGTGATGCTATCACTTATATATAAATCGGAATGTATTAAATCAACGTATGCGAGTTTGTCGAAATGAAGGCTTGATATATAAACAAATTGCTCAGGATATATCTTCATCAAATTTGAAATATAATAATTCCCATGATAAGATGAATCAGGGATAAACAAGGTCCAGGCTGGTGGTACTACATCAATTGCATTTTGAAGATTTCCACTTACTTTATTAAACCAAACAATGCTATCTGATTGAAACCCCATTTT
>Ga0209045_1002660_pt1 | contig 12701 bp, 9 predicted proteins | sample SaaInlLV_10m_DNA_4_FD_184664 | JGI IMG/M metagenome (GOLD analysis project Ga0209045, IMG submission 184664) | Marine microbial communities from expanding oxygen minimum zones in the Saanich Inlet - Saanich Inlet SI072_LV_200m_DNA (SPAdes) (version 2) | ecosystem: Environmental > Aquatic > Marine...
TCTGGTTTATACGCCGTGATAATAAAACACCATCCGGTCATAGAATCTTGAGATACCACCACATGATAAGGTTGATGATTTACCCATCCAAGGAATAGGGCACTTGGATACGGTTTGTCATCAGGATAGTTCATAATAATCTCACCGTTAAGCAAAACTTCTTTAACTTCTTCTCGTGATATACCCCTCTCCATCATTTTTTCAAGAGCATGCCTTTGCCACTCAACACGGCCTTTTTTAATAGAGTCTTGCAATATATCGCGTAGCATTACTTTGTTCTATGTATAAGGATTGTGATTTTCGGTTTTTTTACTGTTTTACAAAGCCATAATATCTTTACACGAGTATAGAAAATCTATGAATTAAATCAACAAAACATTCAATGAATTGTTGATCCTGGCCGAATTCTACATATTTGAGGCTTGTCTTGCCTCAGGCAGACTTTGCTGCGGAGAGCTGGCAGCATGGTATCTTCAACTTTTTATCTAAATTATAGCTTACCTTTGCGTACTCTGTGACTTTGCGGTGAATATGTATTTGTTCCTTGTAGTGTCTTGTTCTCGGCACCTTCTGTCCGGGGAAATTCGTGAAATTCATGTCTGAAAGCTATCTCCTTATCCTGTAATCCTGTCAGGCTCTTGTCTCTTTCATCTTGCTTCTTTTATCTGTAGTTATCAACTATTAACGAACCATGAATATTTGTTATTTGATATTAGTAGAATTTATTACCACTAGATCCCTTAAAACCCATCCTCTCATGGACTTACAGATTGCCGCATCTGTTAAACAGTAATAACTACAAATTAAACTTAGTAATTCCTTGACATTTACTTGATTTATGTTACGTTGTCTAAACAGATGAAGTTGGCAAACCTCGAGTGATCGGGGGACGCAAAGGAAAGGGTCTTTTACTCTTTCATGGATGAAAAGCTCAAGGAGAATGAATCTCCAATTATTATACAGTGTGCCTTGACAATAAGACACTGTTTAAAGACAGCCTTACTGCATGTTGTATTAGATAATAATACCTTTTGCAGTAAGGCTTTTTTTATTGGTATGGGAGGTGATACCGTCAACAAATTTTTAAGTTTTGCAGTTACAAGAGCTTTTAGATGAAATTATTTTAGCAACAATGTCTAACTAAAATTGGAGGAGATGAACGTATGAGAATCAGGAATCTTATTTTTATAGCGATGCTGGCAGTTGTAGTATGCATCACAGGAAACATTGCTAGAGCAGAGACTAAGTTTGAGAAAGATGTCAGTGCTGCAATTGACGATGGGCTTACATATTTGAGAAATGTTAATGCCTTTACAGATGATTCTTACAGTGGTCATGATGGTCAGAGACGTGCACGAGGATTAGCATTGTTGGCACTTCTTGAAAAGCGTACAAATTTCGGTGATCCGGTAAATGGCTATAGTGGTTCGAGTGTTGCCGATAAGGCATTGGCTGAAGCCACAGTCATCAAGATACTGGAAGATAACCTTTTTGGAGCTCAACGGAGATTTCAAGCATACCAGCATGGTTCAAACTTGATGGCATTGACTTTCTATGCCAAAACAGGGGGGCCTGAGGTTACGAATTCGCATATTGCCAAAACCGAGTGGCATTGGATTAATGGAGCGTGGGTGTTGGTGACTACTCCAGCCGGTTCATTCACTCTGCGCCAGGCAATTGATAAAATGGTAACAGAAGCCATCGACGCGCAGGGTAAATCTGTTTACAGTCCCGATGATGTTCTCAGTCCCGATGATAACGGATTTTGGATTTATGAGTACCAAGGTGATGACTCTTCAACTACGCAGTTTGTCGTTGCCGGTCTCGCTGCAGCTAAAGGATATTACATAGACCAGGGTGATACAGCTGCTCTTGATAGAAGGGATGATATCACTGCTGTTCTTGCACGTACGGCAGCAGGATATTACGAGCAGCAAAATAGTGATGGTGGAGAAGGTTACGATGTGAGTAGCAGTAGGAGCAGCTACCAGCAGACAGCTTCTGCCCTCTGGTGCTTACTCCTTGGTGGGAGTGATCTCAATCATTCAGCTGTTCAGGCAAAACTAAACTGGCAGTATCAACGCTATAACTACCAGACCATCTACGCTGCATTTGAGTCCTGGCATCAACCATATTATTACCACCTATGGTCCTCCGCAAAGGCTTATACGCTGATTGAAGAATCAGGTGTACTACCTGATGAAGTCCCTCCTGGTTCAGGTATTTATAACCTCACGACTACGGACATCGGTACACTACCAACTGCTCCCATAACTGTTGCCAGTCATGGTGTAGACAGAAGTGATTACCGCCTAGCACATCGAAATCCGTTGGCGGATGTGAGACCAACTCCTCGCAAAGACGGTATTACTACTGGAGAAAATGATCCAGGATTCTATAGTGTAGAGAATCAGCGCTGGTATTATGATTTCGCTTATAGCTTAATGACTCAGCAGAATACTAACACAGCTTCTTCTGATTTTGGCCAGTTCACTAATACACAATACATAAATAATGGTGCGACTCTTTGGACTAGTGCTGGTTGGAACAGATATGCAGAACATGCGTATGCTATCCTCATACTTGAACGTGCACTTGGTGGTGCATGCCTTGATACGGATGGAGATGGTATCTGTAATGACGACGACCTATGTCCAAATAATAAAAATCCTCAGGTTGATTCTGATGAAGATGGCATAGGTGATGATTGCGACACTTGTCCAAATGATGCGGATAACGATGCAGATAGTGATGGTATCTGCGGTGACGTGGACTCTTGTCCAAATGATGCAGAAAATGATGCTGATGGAGATGGTATCTGCGGTGATATAGATCCTTGTCCTTATGATGCAAATAACGATGCAGATGCTGATGGTGTCTGTGGTGACGTGGACAATTGTCCGACTGTTGCTAATCCAGGCCAGGAAGATGCCGATGGTGACGGTGTGGGTGATGTGTGTGACAACTGTGTAAATGATGCTAATTCAGGTCAGGTTGACAGCGATAACGACGGCTGGGGTGATGCGTGTGATAAGTGTCCACAAGAGCATGACGGCGCCGATTCAGATCCTCTCAAGCCGGGTTGCCCTGCTAACAAACCGCCTGTTGCTATTTGCCAGGATGTAATTGTATCAGCTGGTGCTGGTTGTAAAGCCAATGCTTCAATAGATAACGGCTCTACTGATCCGGACATAATTCCTAAGGGTGATGTTATTACACTGTCACAGGTTCCTGCAGGACCATATAGTTTAGGAACTACTACTGTAATTCTTACAGTTAAAGACCTTAAAGGGTTGACATCTTCTTGTGAAGCAACTGTAAAGGTAGTGGATGACACACCACCAACTATTGATTGTCCTGCTAATATCACAGTCGATAATGTTTTAGGAGAATGTGGATCGATAGTTACTTTCGACCCAATTATCGTAAACGATAACTGTTCTGTTGCATCTACAGTATCGACACCTGCTAGTGGGTCATTCTTCAACGTTGGTACTACAACAGTGTCATACTTGGTTACAGATGGTTCAGGTAATACCAATACTTGCAGCTTTACAGTAACGGTAAATGATGCAGAAGATCCTATGATCAGTTGTCCTGACAATATCGATAAGTTTAACGACAAAGGAGTTTGTGGCGCAAAAGTTAACTACACTGCACCTGTCGGAACCGATAATTGTCCAGGTGTCACTACAGCACCTGCGTTAACTAATTTAGGTAGTGGGGTTGTTTTTCCAGTAGGTACGACTACAGAATCGTTTACGGTTACAGATGCTGCAGGGAATACTAAAACATGCAGCTTCGAGGTTACTGTAGAGGATAATGAAGCGCCGGTAGTTACCGCTTTACTCGTGCCTATTAAGGTGAAAAAGAAGCATGGTTGCTTCCAGGTAGATCTTTCCGCCGTGGACAATTGTGACGGTGTGATTGACCCGTTGACTATTACTGCTGTCCTGAATGACCATGCTGTATCCCATGGTGACCTTGTGAGGCTTCATAATAAGTTAGGTAAGAGGGGTTGCAGAGTAAAGGTCGACGATGGAAGTAGTGATGACAGCAAGAGCCATGATGACGGCAGCAGTGCTGATTGCGGTACTGTAAAGTTTGAATGCAACACCTTTACTTTAGAGGCAGAAGTTGCTGACAGTAAAGGCAATGTAGGCGATGACACTAATGATGCGCAACCTGTCTTCGGGTATGATGGTGGAAGTCATGATCATGACAGCAAGAGCGATGATGATAGCACAAGTGGTCACAGTCATGATCATAATAGTGATGATGAGGGCAGCAGTGGTAAGAAGAGAGGTAAGAAAGGTAAGAAAGGCAAGAAATAAATTGTCAGTATTACTTTATTAGTTGTTGTACTTGTTTAATAAAAGGGAGCAGGTGGGCCTCGTGTCTGTCTGCTCTTTTTTTGTTTCACGTTTAGGACGCAGATAGATGCTGATAAGACCAAATAAAAAAACAACTGTAAAATAAGGAAATACAGCTGAAGAAAGCAAGAAACTCCTCAAAAACAAGTTAACGAATGGGGAATGACAAGTGGCCATTGACTAATTTACCAGATTATTTATTTGTTTCAGGTTTTGTGTTACTTATAATAAAAGGGACTAAAAGGTGATTAGTGCTTTGTAATATTTTAATGTTCGGAGGTAGTGTATGTTTTTAAGTAACGCAATTAATAGATGTGCGGCAGTCATGATTTGCGGGATGTTTCTTGCCATTACCACTGTTGTGGCTGACGGAACAGAAGAGTCTGTGGTAGTTGAACAGACGGTAAAGCGTGAGCAGAATAGAGCTCCAGAGGAGCAACTTTCAAAAGGCAAGGTCGAACAGGAGAAATTAAGAAAATTGATGAACTTCACACTGGTGGGAACGGTTTTGTCAGATGCCGGTAAATCCGTAGCCATTATTGAAGAAAACAGAACAAATGAACAGAAGTTCTACAGGATGGGCGATTTGATTAGGGGTGGACACATTACAAAAATCCTGAAAGATAGGATTATTCTGACAAAAGATAATATTGATATTCAGTTACGGATGAATAGTGGAACGGGCCGTGGTACGGGAACTGTTAAGATTGAGAAGGGTTTCATAGAACCTGCCAGCCCTGTCAGTGCAGAACCGGCTAAAGCAGAGGAATACGATAGTGGCTTTCCTAAGATAGAGCGAGCGATTCTGGACAGTATAATTCATGCAGAAGATTTCACAATTCCAGTGACAACATTAGATGATGGTAGATTTCGTGTTGATGTTGTTAAGCCGGACAGTGCCTTCAGTAAACTTGGCTTTCGCAGTGGTGATGTGGTAGCATTCGGTGTACAGATACAAGACAAAGGAGTATCATCTTCTAAAGCTTTTGCTCAGGGGCTACAGCAAAGATTCGGGGAGAATATACTTCGAATGGAAGTGGAACATGATGGCAAGATGGAGATGTTGTACATTGAGATAGAAGATTCAACTGAAAAGTAGGCTGCCCGAGGTGTCCTAGAAGCATTCTAGGCAGGAAAACAAAGGAGTAAGAGTAGGACTCGAATTAACATATTACATCATATCCAGAATATAATAATTTATTCTCCAGCATTCCAATTTTAAAAAGAGCGTTCGTTTGCATAATCTGCTGATTGTCAGAGTATATTTTTGTCTAATGTTTTTTCTTTGCACTCTTAGCGTCGCCTTGTCATCGTCGTCTTTTGCCTGAGGAGCGAGATTGTCTATGTTCTGTTTTTGCCTTTCTTTTAAAGTGTTTAATCAGTACCCAAATTTGCTTTTTCATTCTGTTTTTCCACCTGACCAGTCAATTCTGGCAGGTTATTTCCTCCTTCATGTTTCTTCTCCTCATCTATTTCTACAGGTCTTATTACCATCTGTATTTCAGTGCCAACTTCAAGTAAAAGATCTTTATTTACTACATACGTACCATATGACGGAAATTTCCCTGAAAAATGGCTTTCAATAATAGATGCGGGTTCGTGGACAAAGCCTATTAAGACACCTGCATCTTCTGCCAGATATCTTCCATCTTCAAGAAATATTGATCCTGTATAGCTCCAGCGATCAGCCTGAAGCGTCTTGCCAGTGGTAATATTGTGGACTAGTTCCTGGGCCGTTATCGTCTTTGTTTTTTTGTCTGTATTCCATTGTATAGAGATTTCAACACTATCACCCTGCGGTGGGCTGGGATCAAAATGGAAGGCAGATGCCTTACCTTTTTTGGGGTCTAGCCCTAACAGTATCATACTTAGATTGAAGCATATCGCATTAGTATCCATTTCAAGTACACTTTCATACGATTTCATTCCTCCCTTGGTGCATGCAATAAACTCGATAGGTCCTTCCAGCATGTTGAGATGTCCAGGAACTCTCACTTCTTTTTTGTTTTCATCAACAATAATATTTCCTACCTGAGTTATACCGCCACCAAGATTTTTAATTTGAGCCAATTCTGGTGGGACGTTTTCCCATGGAGAGACCTGTTTATCTTGAGGCTCGCTATCCGCAAAGATATTTGTGGATGTTGAAGTCGAAATAACTATAAACAGTATTATCATGAATACATAGATTTTTTTCATTGTTTAGTCCTTCTCCTTTAATGCCGTTATTACCAGGTGAGGCATTGGTGGTGGTAACGGCTTAGAATTTATCTGTATAAACCCTGTTTCTGACAGCCATTTTTCTGCGCTTGTCTTAGAGTGTATTGTTCCGTGTGAGCTCGTTAACAGCATAGTCAGCGCAAACATATTGACAAACGGAGGAGAGTCCATATTGCCATTTTCAAAAAACAGATCATTGAGTATTATCATTCCTCCCGGTAGAAGAGCATCATGAGCTTTTTTCAATAAGACTTTAAATGTTTCTGGTGTTTCGCGGTGAAGCATACCGGCAAGGAGGACGACATCATTGGCATTTGGGAATGCATCCCTGGTATAGTCTCCCTCTACCGTCTTTACTCTCTCTTCAAGCCCATAACTACGTATAATATCATTTGTAATTTTCAACACACCGGGCAGGTCGAGTACAGTTGATGTAAGTCCTGGAGTTTTTTGAGTCAGGAGGATTGAATATGTACCCGGGCCACCTCCAACATCCAATAGTCTCTTTCTGCCTGTAAGGTCCTGCTCTTCCGCAAAGCATCTGCCTATCCCCAACGCTTTGTTGTGCATTCCCATGACGAAATGCCTGGTTTTGTCAGGATCATCACCCAGTTGAGCCTCAGGAGGCATGGCAGGCCTGTTCTGCTGAATAGATTCATGTAGTTGATCCCATACCGGAAAGAGATCGTCACTGTATTTAAGAGCATCACCTAGATAGCCTTGCTTGCCTTTCACTAGATAGGTGTGGGTTGCCGGTACATTAGAGTATGCCCCATTACTCTCTTTCTTCAGTAGTTCAAGCCCCACGCATGCATTCAGAAGTATTCCTAACGAACGGGGATGGCTCTTACACCGTTTTGCAAGCTCATCGCAGGAGAGGGGTCCTTTGTCAAGAAGGGTAAAGATATTAAGACGGTTTGCAGTCAAAATAACCTTTGAATCCCAGTATGCAGTTGAAAGTTTAAAGATAGGTGAAGGGTCTACGGTGTCATGTGTGTTAGTCATTTGTCAAATAATTTAGGAATTTAAGTATTAAGGGATTTTTGATTTTTTAATTCTTCTCGCAGATCTTTTATTGGTGGATTCGTCCTTAATCCACCCTACTTGCTAGTAATTGGTAATTGGTCATTAGTTATTTGCTTTACTTAGTGTTCTTTGTGTCTTTGTGTGATTTTTTTTGTTTTTATCAGTTTTACATAAAATAGTCAAAGTCACAATCGAGCTGCATATAGCTGCAATTCTGGCAGACAAACTTGTTTGGGATGTTCAGGTCGTACTGTTTTCTCAGCTTATGGTACTCGTTGCTCAATTCCAGGAAATAGTCGTGAATAATGTCTGACTTCTCTTCAAACTCACTAGCATCTCTTGGCCAATAGAGTGTGAAGAGAGACATTACGCCTTTCTGAAGAAGGAATTCTGCCCCTTCCAGTGAAGATTTTAGCGCCTGTTGTGTGCTATAGGCATATGGCTGCATGATCTCTATACCGCTTACAAACGCGCTCATCACATTTCCACGACCAAAGACGTCAACTGCATCTGTCAAGCCCTGAATCCAGTTCTCTCTTCCGACAAATTTGCTTTTGCCAGGGCATATTTTATCCCATAACTCCTCATCCCAGATTTCCAGATTAAAGCAGACAGCACCCACTCCGTGTTTTTTGAGCTCAAGGCTGGCATCTTTTGGAAGGGCTGAGGAGCCGCAGCAGATATTTACCCTGTCGTCAACCGCCTTGGTTATCGCGCTTGCAACCTGTATATACCTCTCTGCCTCCTGGTTTATGTCTGCCATGGATCCGGCAACCAGATAGATATGGTTAATCTCTTTTGAAGCAATAGAAACGGCTTCAGCGAGTCTAAGAAGATCTTCTTCTTTGATTAGTGTTTCGGGCCGTCCGAGAGTAGGCATCTTTGGATTTGGTGCACCGTAAAAACAAAATCTACACCTGTAGTTTCCACTACTTTCGTCCTGATGCAGGAAGTATTCACATCCGGGTGAGGCATTGACAATCAACATGTCGCCATGTTGTGATAGACCCAACATTGGAATAGGGGTGCCATCCTGGATTTTAGTGGTATACCAATCCGGTTTCCTCTGGAATTCAACTTCTCTTACAGGTGTGTCGTCACAGTACAGAATATAGTCATCATTTTTTCTTATAACGCTGTATGGGCTGTTGCTGCTAATTTTGACCCTGATCAAGAGTTTACCCAGAAACATAAGATAGGGGATATCTACACTATCTACATCTCTTTCCAGTCTCTCCTCTTTGTTGAATCGATATGGTTGATAATTAGGTAGAGCCCATTTTCCAGCCTCTTCTAATTCAGGTGTAAACCTGATACCACTGAATAACAGGCTGATTTTTAATAATATTTCTCTGGCAATATGATTTTGGGTACTAAACAGTTTGTTTAGACGTGCCGATTTACAGTTATTCAAATTGTCAGAAATATTGTCTTGTGTCATATCAAAATAGTTAAATTACAAAAAGTGACATTATACTATATTTTTAGATTAAATCAAATTTAGATTATGCCGATAAGATAATATTACGATATGGAAGTTATTAGTTATGGAGTGCAGTGACACGGTCACTGCACTCCATAACTAATAACTCAAGTCAATGACATTCGGTGAGAGGGTGGGTGACGCTACAATTCAAAATTTCACTACAATTCCTTGACAACCATATAACATTCATTTGGTTTGACATTATATTCCTATTCTATTAGATTGGATATTGTGAAAATATGATACTGATTGAGGTATTCTTTAAGTACTGTGGCTATTCTATAGCCATCATAACTGGAAAAATTTTCCCATTATGATTTGAAATTTAATATAAAGGCAACTTATGGGTAAAATTGGAGTCTGGGTAATTGGTATTTATGGAAGCGTCGGAACTGCTGTGACAATTGGAACAAGTGCCATTATTCAGGGTCTGTGTCCTCCCCATGGTGTTACTACGGAAACTGAGCCGATTAACAGGCTGAATCTTGTAGGTCTGAAGGATCTTGTGTTTGGTGGACACGATATTCGTGAGAGCAGTTTACATGACTCAGCACTTCAGTATTACCGGGAGAATGGGGTTCCCAGTTATGAAGTACTGGAGAAGGTAAAGGACGATTTGGACCAGATAACTTCCCGGGTAAAAACTGGCACAACTCTTAATTGCAGTAAGCCTATTCAAGCAATACCAAAAGCCGCTTCCGCAACTAATGATAATACGATCAGAGAGTCTATAGAACAGATAAAGCGTGATATTTCAGAATTCAAAGCTCAGAATTCTCTATCTGAGGTCATTGTTGTCAATCTCTCCTCAGCCGAACCTTACCTTGAAATAGAAGATAAACACACGGAATTGTCAGGATTTGAGAAAATGTTGGATGCAAATGATAAGTCTGCCATAAGGTCCAGTACCATGTATGCTTATGCTGCCATTGATCTGGGATGCCCATATATCAATTTTACTTCGTCTAACGCCTCTCTCTTGCCGGCACTACAGGTATTCGCAAGAGAGAAAGGTGTGCCTTTTATGGGAAACGATGGTAAAACCGGAGAGACGTTGATTAAGTCTGCCCTGGCACCGGTCTTTAAATATAGAAACCTGGAGGTAATGACATGGCAGGGATATAATCTGCTTGGAAACATGGATGGTGAAGTATTGATGGACCAGAAGACAAAGGACTCTAAAATTGAGAGTAAGGATCATCTGTTACCCAAAATACTGAATAAATCTCCTCATACCCATGTGGGTATCGATTACGTTAGCTCCTTAAAGGATTGGAAGACTGCATGGGACTTTGTACATTTTAAAGGATTTCTGGATACAAAGATGTCTATGCAGTTTACATGGCAGGGGTGTGATTCAATGTTGGCTGCGCCTATAGTTTTAGATCTAGTTCGCCTGGTCAATTTTGCAAAGGCAAATGGCGAGAAAGGTGAGATGCGACATCTGTCCTGTTTCTTTAAGAACCCGATTGGCGTTGACGAGCAGGATTTACATTTGCAATTTCATTCACTAATGGATTATGTCGATTCTCATTCAAACAAGGCCTAAGCGTAAAAGCTTTAATAAAGAGCTTATTACTTATGCACTTTGTGTCCTGTCTTATGTCATGCTAACGGGAGCCGTTTATCAATATTACGGCACAATAAAGGCCGATTCATTTAAACCGGATCTAATATTATTATTTCTGCTTTATACGGGAGAACTGTTTTTCATCCTTCTGTTCTCTCCAATTTTTGCCCTGACACAATTTACAACAGTAGAAAATCAATCTACAAAGAATCAGTCAATTAATTTTCAAATGCAGACCTTGCGTAGGAAAAATTTTTTCACTGAAGCAATTATTAAAGTCTTCATATTAATCTGTGTTTTTCATTTAATCTCACTGTCTTCAACATACAATAATGCCTATTTTACATTCCGGAGTTATTTGATGATGTTGTTGGTAATTACGACTCTCTCTCTGTTCATTATTGGATTCACCTCCTTTCTGGTAATTATTTCCAGGAATGTATCCTTCTCAATTGCAGTTACCTATCTTACTATCACTGGGATTTCCGGATGCGTATTTTTCATTTCACCATTATTGGATCTGATGAGTAATCCTACATCCGTAATCAATCTTGCCTTGAAAATTAATCCAATGATGGCAATAGCATCCATTCTGGACTTTGACCTACTCAGATGGGGAATCTTTTATGAATCTACTCAAATAGGGCTGTTTAGATTCAGCTATCCGCATTGGAGTGTTCATGTACTGTCTTACCTTGCACTGTCAATTTTCTTATATACAGTGACTTTATTATTGACTAAATATTATGGGAAACAGGAAGCTGTCTTAACCTTTTAAAATTAGACCAAAGGAGAGTTAAGAGATGTTAAAGAAGATATTTTGTTTTATGATTATCATTACCGTAATTTGTTTGAATAGTTCATTCATATATGCTGATGACGCTAAACTTGAACTGAGCTCCACACAAAAAGATGAAATTAAGTCCAGTATTGACAGGGGCCTGAAGTTTCTCCGTAGTGTTCAAAAACCTGACGGCTCCTGGGATAATCACCCCGGATTGACTGCACTAGCCGTCTCAGCTTTTATGAGAAGCCCAAGAAAATATACTGAAGAGGATGGCCCTTTTATTCGCAATGCGCTTCAATATCTTGCCGGACTGGCTAAGCCGGATGGGAGTATTTATGCAGATTCACTTCCAAACTATAATACAGCTCTCTGCCTTGGAGCTCTGAGTCTTTCAGATAATCCTGAATACAAATCTGTTATTGAGAAGGCCCAGGATTTTCTTGTTAAGCTGCAATGTGCTGAAGCGGTTGGCTATAATAAAGAAGATAAATTTTATGGTGGTATAGGGTATGGAAGCGATGAGAGACCGGATCTGGCTAACTTGGGTTTTGCATTGGAAGCGCTGAAATCCTCCGGGTTATCGGATGACAACAAAGTATGGGAGAACGCGACGCAATTCATCCAGAGATGTCAGAATAGAAGCGAGTCAAATGATCAGGCATGGGCAGTTAATGATGGAGGGTTTGTCTATTCGCCGGGAGATAGCAAGGCAGGAGCAACAGAATCTTATGGAAGCATGACCAATACTGGCATAACAAGTTTTTTTTATGCCAATGTGAAAAAGGGAGATCCCAGGATTGAAGATGCTTTCAAGTGGATTGAGAAACATTATACACTAAAAGAGAATCCGAATATGGGCAAGCAGGGTCTTTACTATTACTATCACACCCTTGCTAAAGCGCTTCATCATTATGGGCAGCCTGTAGTCAATGACTCACATGGAGCTCCTCATGTCTGGAAGGAGGAATTGGCGAAGAAGCTGGTGAGTCTACAGCGTGCGGAAGGCCACTGGGTTAATGAGAATAAAAGGTGGTGGGAGGGTAACAAGATACTTGTAACAAGCCATGCTGTTATGGCACTGTCTTATCTTTATTGATTTAATAAGTAATTTCAGATGGCCACTCCCCGGACAAAAGGCGCCGAGGACAAGAAGCAACTAAGGCACCAATTAATTTAATGGAAATTCAATGGATGGACCAGGCTTTCTAATAAAAGAAAAAATTGAAGCATGTATTGATA